>Ga0206829_10115_pt1 | contig 30184 bp, 27 predicted proteins | sample Alteio_BWOrgCont_75_FD_152862 | JGI IMG/M metagenome (GOLD analysis project Ga0206829, IMG submission 152862) | Enriched cells from forest soil in Barre Woods Harvard Forest LTER site, Petersham, Massachusetts, United States -... | ecosystem: Environmental > Terrestrial > Soil > Temperate forest >... | reverse complement strand
TTATCCCGGCGGGCAATCAGGCAACCCAGGCAGTAAATACTATGCAGATTATTTGCAAAACTGGGTAGACGGGAAATATAACAAACTGCTCTTCTTTCCAAATAAAGAAGAGGAGAATAGCGACATCGTAAAATATAAATGGAGCATTACTACAAAATAAAATGAGATTATTTATTACAGCCATATTGGTCCTTCTGTTTGCTGCTATTGGCGAAGCCTTCTGCCCTTGGTGGATAATTGTGATTGTGTCTTTTGTATTCGGTTTTATGACGGACCTGCAGTGGGGAAAAGCATTTTTCGCGGGATTTATGGGAATAGGTATTTTATGGTTGGCCGCAGCTTTATGGCACGATATTCCGAATGAACACATTCTCTCACAAAAGATGGCAATGATGTTTCATTTACCTCATTATAGTTTATTTATCCTTGTCACAGTTCTAATAGGGGGCTTTACAGGCGGATTATCTGCCTTGAGTGGTATTATGCTAAGAAAAGTTTTGTAAGTTTGGCCCCTAATATATTTCATGTCGATCCGTATCCAGCGCTATATTGCAATACTCGCGGTAGTACTATTTCTTATAAAAATATATGCCTGGTATCTCACCCATTCAGTCACTATTCTTACCGATGCTTTGGAGAGTACTGTAAATGTTATAGCCGGTTTTATAGGCTTATACAGTGTTATCCTGGCCGCAAAACCTCGCGATAGCAATCACCCTTACGGGCATGGCAAAGTGCAATTTGTTACGTCAGCCATAGAGGGCCTGCTTATTATTATTGCGGGCCTCTTAATTATTTACGAGGCCATTATTCAATTGGTGGTAACGAAACCCTTGCAAAAACTGGATATTGGCATATGGCTGATTCTTGCTACCGGCCTCGTAAATTTCTTTGTCGGGAGATATGCCATCAGCCAGGGCAAAAAACAGCGCTCCATTGTTGTCGAATCCGCAGGCCAGCACCTCATGTCCGATGCTTACTCAACAGCAGGTATTGTAATAGGGATAGGCATGTTGCTGATGACTAAATGGCTTTGGCTGGATAGTGTCATAGCCTTAGTGTTTGCGGTAATTATTTCTGTTACTGGCTATAGAGTGCTAAGGCGCTCTATGGCCGGTATTATGGATGAAGCTGACGAAACATTGTTGAAAGAAGTAATTGACTTTTTACAAAACAATCGTAAAGACCAATGGGTTGATTTACATAATCTACGTGTGATCCAGTATGGAGAAGTATTGCATATTGATACACATATTTCCCTGCCCTGGTATTATTCGGTTGCCAAAGCTGAAAAAGAAATTCATGACCTTGAAGAGTTGGTAAAGACTCATTTTGGAAATAAGGTTGAATTTTTTATTCATATAGATGGTTGCCTGCCCTTTCAATGCAATTTATGTGCCCTGCAAGGATGTCCGGAAAGGAAAGAGGCGTTCGTACAACAGGTTCAGTGGAATTTGCAGAATGTGCAGAGAAATGAAAAGCATAAAAAAGTATAAGCTAATAGTGAAACCTGCACTGAATAATATGGGCCCTTTTATCTTTTACAGAATATACTAGCCTGTGTTCATTGGTAATCCTGCGACTCCATAATCCACTGAAATCCCCCTTAAGAGGTTCGGGTTTTCCAATGCCTTTAAAAGGGGAGCGCAAAGTATCTTTGATAAGCTCATTGATGCGTTGAAGAACCTTTTTATCATTTTCCTGCCAATACAGGTAATCCTCCCATGCATTCGATTGCCAAACCAGGTCCATGGCTATTTTTCAATTAATTTATGCTTGCTGAATTTTCCTTTTCCCATTTCAACAACTGCGTCTTCAAGCCTTTTGCGATTAGCTTTTGTACTGCTTAGATGCAAGGTCTCTTGTATAGAGGTATACTCATCCATATCCATTACAACCACATTTTTACCGCCACTTCTTGAAACGATCACAATTTCCCTGTCTTCATTTACTTCATTTAAGTTTTGGGTAAGATTGGCCCTGAATTCCGAATAATTCACTATTTTCATAGCCGTACATATTTAAGTACAAAAATAGGTACTTTAATTGAATTTACATAAACTATCTATGAAGCATTCTCATACCCTTCATCCACCAACCAATCCCTGCTATCAGCAGCGGTCGTTGCAAGGTCATCGCAACGGTTATTCATAGGATTATCAGCATGGCCCCTTACCCATACAAATTTGATCTTATGTTTTTTATAGCTTTCCAGGAAACGCTTCCATAGGTCGGAATTTTTCTTGTCCTTAAAATCCTTTTTTACCCAATTAAAAACCCAGCCTTTTTCCACCGCATCTACGACATAAGATGAATCGCTATATATGGTAACATCCACACCATCGCGTTTCAGGCTTTCCAGGGCGGCTATCACAGCCATCAGCTCCATGCGGTTATTGGTGGTTTTGCGATAGCCCTGTGATATTTCCTTGCGCACAGTTCCCCATTGCAATATAGCCCCATAGCCTCCCGGCCCGGGATTACCCCTTGCTGCACCATCTGTATAAATTATTAATTGGCTCATATTTCTTAAATCTGTTCACTGTTCACTATTCGTTGTTCACTGCAAACCGTATCTTTGCGCCCAAAATTAAGTACTTGATACCCAAAATAAAAGTTGCAGCAGTAAGTTATTTGAATACCAAGCCATTATTGTATGGAATAGAGAGGAGTGAGGTGATGAATGATATGGAGCTTTTGCTCAATTATCCCTCCCAACTTGCGAAAAGTCTGAAAGACGGAGATATAGATATGGCCCTGTTGCCCGTGGCTGCCATGCAGGAAATACCGGACGCGCGTATAGTAAGTGATTACGGCATAGCATCAGATGGCAATGTAGCATCTGTGGCAATCTTTAGCCAGGTGCCGATGGAGGAAATAGAGACATTGTACCTTGATTATCAGTCAAGAAGTTCGGTGAGGTTGGCTCAATTATTGCTGAATAAACATTGGAAAAAAGAGGTGGAATTTAAGGAGGCTTCTGAAAATTATATAGAACATATAAACGGAACTACTGCGGGTGTGATTATTGGCGACAGGGCATTAACACAAAGAACTAATTTTGAGTTTATATACGACCTGGCAGCCGGCTGGAAAGAATGTACAGGGCTTGATTTTATTTTTGCTGCTTGGGTAGCCAATAAAGAACTGCCAGCAGATTTCGTCAGGATGTTTAATGAGGCAAATGCCGAAGGTTTACAACATATTGATGAAGTAGTGGCAGCAAACCCCTTTCCCTATTACAACCTGAAAACATATTATACTGAGAATATAAAGTATTACCTGGACGATGAAAAAAAGAAAGGCATGAACAGGTTTTTAGAATTGATAAAAAGATAGTTTATGAGTGTCACATTAGTTGAATGTCCGCGCGATGCTATGCAAGGCTGGGAGCATTTTATACCTACTGCCAAGAAGGCGGAGTATTTGAATTCTCTTTTGAAAGTTGGCTTTGATGTACTGGACTTCGGTTCCTTCGTGTCTGCCAAAGCCATACCTCAATTAGCCGATACAAAAGATGTGATACCTCAACTGGATCTAAGTAATAGCAAAACAAAATTACTTGCCATTATAGCCAATACCCGTGGCGCAGAAGAAGCAGTGCAATATGATGAAATAACTTATTTGGGTTTCCCTTTTTCCATTTCCGAAACTTTCCAATTGCGTAACACCAATAAGACCATTGCAGAATCATTAAAACAGGTTGAAGAGATACAAAAACTTTGTGTGCAAAAAGGGAAAGAACTGGTCATTTATATTTCAATGGGCTTTGGCAATCCTTATGGAGATACCTATAATGCAGAAGTGGCGATCGACTGGTTTGGTAGGCTAACAAAGCTCGGCATCAAAACCATTGCTATGGCAGATACTGTGGGAGTAGCAAAACCAGAAACCATAGAATATATCTTTAAGAACATCGTTCCCGAATTTAAAGACGTGCACATCGGTGCGCATTTCCATTCCACTGCTGATAAATGGGAAGAAAAGATACAAACAGCCTATGACAATGGCTGTTTAAGATTCGACAGCGCCATAAAAGGAATTGGAGGCTGCCCTATGGCCGAAGATGAACTGGTGGGCAATATTGCTACCGAAAACATTGTTAGCTGGTGCGACCGGAATAATATCCCTTTGACATTGAATAGGGCGGAATTTCGAAAATCCTTACTGATGGCTTCAGAAATATTTGTATAGCAATGGGAGCCTTATTTAAGTTTCTTACCGAACGATACTTCTGATACATAAAAGCCTAGTTTCAGGTGTGCATTTATACTGCTCTCATTTCCATGCCAGGTAACAGACATTAAATGTTCACAGCCTTTTTCTGCAAACCATTTCTCCAGTTCAGCGTACAATTTCATGCCAATGCCATTTCTTCTTTTATCTATTAATACAAACCAATCTTCTAATATCCCTATTTGGCTTTTTACTAACTCTTCATCTGTCTTTATACTTCCTATAATACAGCCAATTATATTGTTTTGTGATTCAACGGCTAAGAATATTTTCCACTTATCATCTTCTTGTATCTCTCTAATATAATTTCCATAAGTGTGCTCCATGTTCTTTTCTTCAAGCAATTCAATACTTTGTGCAGGGGCAGAATCATGAAAATGAGTGCTATGAAGTTCTAATAAAAGCCTTAGCAGGTCATTTTCATACAATTTATTGTATGCTACTATCGAAATATCATTTGTTTCTGCCACTTAGCTTAATTTTTCAACGATAAGTTCGGTATTCTAAAGCTAAAACCCAATTTTTGACATGTAAACCCCGAAAGAATTTATATACATACATAAACACAGCTTATATCTATTTGTATAAGGGAATTTGCAATTAGTATTTAGGCATTTGATTTTTTACTTTTGTCTTTTGAATTTTTACGATATGTCTGTACACAAAGATGTGAAAAAAGTTACCACCCATACGCTGCAATGGATGAAACAGCATGGAGAAAAGATCAGTATGCTGACGGCGTATGATTTTTCTATGGCCCGCATTTTTGATGATGCCGGGATCGATGTGTTGCTGGTGGGCGATTCGGCATCCAATGTAATGGCGGGGCATGAAACGACCTTGCCAATAACCCTTGATCAAATGATCTATCATGCACAAAGTGTGATACGTGCCATAGACCGTTGCCTTGTAATTGTGGACCTCCCTTTTGGTTCTTACCAGGGCAATAGTAAAGAGGCGCTTAATTCTGCTATCCGTATTATGAAAGAAGCGGGTGCGCATGGTATTAAATTAGAGGGTGGGGTAGAGGTGGTAGATTCCGTAAAACGTATTATCAGCGCGGGAGTCCCTGTTATGGGGCACCTGGGACTTACACCGCAGTCTATTTATAAATTTGGCACTTATGCGGTACGTGCAAAAGAAGAAGAAGAGGCAGAAATGCTCATGAGCAATGCACATGCCCTTGAAGAAGCAGGTTGCTTTTCCTTAGTGCTTGAAAAAATACCAGCAGCCTTAGGTAAACGAGTTGCGTCGGAATTAAAGATACCTGTTATCGGTATTGGCGCGGGTGGGGGAGTAGATGGTCAGGTGCTGGTGATGCATGATATGCTCGGTATAACTAAAGAATTTTCACCGCGTTTTCTCCGCCGCTACCTGAATTTATACGATGAAATAAAAACAGCCACCGCTAATTATATAAAGGATGTAAAATCCAAAGATTTTCCTAATGAGAATGAACAATACTAAGTTTTAATTCAAAAGGCAAAGTTCAAAAATAAAATGATCTTAAGATATGGTGAATGATGCCATTTGGAAGGAGTTGCATGAGAACTTTCTTACTAACGGGGTCACTTTAGTGGCTATATCCAAAACCAAGCCTATAGAAGATATCAGGGCATTGTATGAGTTGGGACAGAGAGATTTTGGAGAGAGTTATGTGCAAGAACTAACTGAAAAACAGGCGTCGTTACCGGCCGATATTCATTGGCATTTTATAGGCCACTTACAAAGCAATAAAGTTAAGTATATCGCTTCCTTCGTTCACCTTGTACATACGGTTGACAGCCTTAAATTATTGCAAGAAATCAATAAGCAAGCACAGAAAAACAATCGCATAATAGATGTGTTGTTACAGGTATATATTGCTGACGAAGAAACTAAATTCGGGCTGGATGAAAATGAACTGATAGAGCTATTGAACAATTATAAAGTGCAGAATAGCCAGCTAAACAATATTCGTATCTGTGGACTTATGGGTATGGCAACCAACACCGAAGACGAACAGAAAATTCGTTCGGAGTTTGCCCGTTTATATGAAATATTTGAATCCCTGAAAAATCTGTATTTCCTGGAAGAGATTTATTTTTCAATACGCTCAATGGGCATGAGCAGCGATTATAAACTGGCAATAAAAGAAGGTAGCAACATGGTGAGAATCGGGAGTTTGCTGTTTGGGAAAAGAGAGTATATGAAATAAAAGCTATTGGGTGTTAAACTGTTTCAACCAATTAAATCCTATTGCAGATAGTATGGAAATACCCCCAACAACCCACCACAGCACAGTAAAACCCCAATGCTCAGCTATCAAAGAACCCGTTCCGGGTCCTAATACCTGCGCAGTTGACCAAGCCACTGTGTAAAGCCCTGCATACTGCCCCCGGTTTGTAGCGCTGGTTCTGGCTATCCAATAAGAGTTCATAAAAGACATGGTCAACATCTCGCCAATAGTAAAGATCAATGTGCCGAATATAGCCAAGTATAAACTGCCCGGAAATATATTGTAGATGATAAACGAAATGCCTACTAATAATGCTCCTAAAGTAATGTAGTGCAGTTTATTCCTTTTACCCTCCAGGTTAAAAATAATCACCATTTCGAACAAGGCTATTAATATACCATTCATAGCCATTATCAGGCCAATAACGAAAGGGGACAAATGCAGCACCCTGTTATAAAATAATGGCTGCATAGAAAAAACCTGGTAAATACAGTAGGCAAACAGTACGGTAAAAACAACAAATGCCAGGTATGTTTTGTCTTTATAAGCAGAATGACTTCTTTCTATGGGTTTGATGTCAGATTTAGAGGGCGTATGTTCGTTTCGTGCAGGGGCAAGCACAGCAAGTAATAATAATGCTGCCCCGATATTTGTTAATCCATCAATCCAAAATAACAGTTGGTAATTTTTCGAGGCAATAAAACCTCCCAGCGCGCCGCCTACTGCCCAACCCAGATTAACCGAAAGCCGGTTAAGTGCATAGGAGCGTGTTCTGTTTTCTTCTTTGCTATAGTGGGCTACGGCTGTTGAATTTGCCGGCCGAAAAGACTCATTCAGCACACTTAAAATAAATGTGCAGATGCAAATAGCTATATAGCTATTCATCTGCCCCAGTACGATGAACATAATGCCTCCAATTATCAGCGCGGACAATTGAACATTGTAAAACCCTAGTTTATCAGTAAGCCTTCCTCCCAAAATGCCACCGCAAATAGCGCCACCACCGAATATTGCTATTACAAGGCCCGACTGGCTGATGCTGAAATGTTTGGCTCGGGTAAGGTAAAGACTCATAAATGGCACCACCATCGTACCGGAACGGTTAATAAGCATCACCAGCGATAACCACCATGTAGATGCCGCCAGCCCCCTATATGCGTTTTTATATGTATTACTTATTCGGTTCACGGTTTTTCAAAAGTAATAGTTAAACTGGTAAGAATTTTGTCTTGTCCTGAAATAGGTTTACGAACTTTGTAAATCATGATTGAAAGAAAGACGACGGCGACCAAGCAACAAATCATCTCAGAGTATTTGAACGGAACCGATACTTTTAAAGCGCTATCGCTAAAATATGGGGTTAATAAGCATACTATCCAAACCTGGGTTAGAGCATTCAGGATCAATAATCCAACGCAAGCAATAACATCTACGGAACCGGATGACATAAAAAAGCTAAAGAAGCAACTGGAAGATGCGAAGTTGAAAAATGAGCTTTTAGAGGAGATGCTTCGGCTTTCAGAGGAACAAACAGGTCTTGATCTTCGAAAAAAGTATGGCACCAGGCAGTCATGAATGTAGGGCAAAAGAGAGGCCGGAAGATTACCGCTCTTTGCTCACTGCTTGGTTACAGCCGTCAAGCCTTTTACCAACAAGTAGAGGCTATGGAGAAGAAAGTATTAGGAGAGGAACTTATTATCCAGCAGGTGCTGAAAATAAGGGCTCGTCAAAAGCGTGTTGGAGCAAGAAAACTGTTGTTAATGCTGGAGTCATTCCTCTTGGAGCATAAGTTGCAGATAGGAAGAGATGGTTTTTTTGCCCTTCTTAGCAAACACAACTTACTTGTGCGCATGAGAAAAAGCAGAACCCCTCGCACAACATGTTCCAACCATTGGATGAAAAAATATCCCAATTTGACAGTGGGAGTGGCTGTAAGGGCACCTAATACATTTACTTCATTCTGTTAATTCTTTAATTCTGCAAATTCTGATCAATTTGGTGATTAAAATCATTAATCGTAATATTGCAATCAATAGATTGATTGATGGGACTAACAAAGACAGGTCTTTTTACAAAAAAGCAAAATGAGATGGCCAATTTGGCAAAGGCGCTTGCGCACCCGGCACGCATAGCAATTTTGCAGGAAATTCTAAAAACTGATTCCTGTATATGCGGAGCATTGGTTAATGATCTGGGGCTTGCACAAGCAACAATATCCCAACATTTAAAAGAATTAAAAGCTGTCGGCCTCATACATGGCACTATCGAAGGAACCAGTATTTGTTACTGTATTAACCCGAAAGTATGGAACCTGTGTAAGCAGTTATTTGCTGATTTCTTTAAGGACATACAATTGAGCAACAATTGTTGCTAATTTTTAAAATTTTAAAATGAAAAAATACCTCGCAGAATTATTAGGCACTTATGCATTGGTCTTCGCAGGAACAGGAGCTATTGTAATTAACCAGGAAACGAACGGAAGCATTACCCATGTTGGTATTGCTATAACATTTGGCTTAGTGGTTATGAGCATGATATATGCCTTTGGCAGTATTTCCGGTGCACATATCAATCCAGCTGTAAGTATTGCTTTTGCAATATCAAAAAGCTTCCCGGTTAAACAATTGCTACCCTATATAGTTAGCCAGTTGATCGGGGCTATTTTGGCGAGTCTAACTTTAAAATATTTATTCCCGGCAAATCAATTATTAGGGACGACCTTGCCCTCAGGCACAGCCTCCCAGTCTTTTATTATGGAATTTATCCTCACTTTCTTCCTGATGCTTGTGATCTTTAATGTTGCATCAGGTAGTAAGGAACAAGGTATGTTTGCGGGTCTTGCAATAGGTGCAATAATAGCCTTGGAGGCAATGTTTGCCGGCCCGGTTTGTGGAGCATCGATGAACCCCGCACGTTCAATCGCTCCTGCAATAGTAAGTATGCATCTGGCGTCCTTATGGATTTATGTTTTGGCCCCGGCACTTGGCGCAATTGCAGCAGTACCGGTATTTAATTTTTTAAAGAAAGGAGAATAATGAAGAAGATACTTTTTGTTTGTATCGAGAACAGCAATCGCAGCCAGATGGCGCAGGCTTTTGCTGTAATGCTTGGTAAGGAAAGGCTAGAAGCGTATAGCGCAGGTTCAAAACCGTCGGGCAAGATAAATCCTAAGGCCATAGAGGCAATGAAATTATTGGGTTTTGACCTGGCAAAACACAGTAGTAAATCCCTGGACGAGGTAAAGGAATATGCACCATTTGATGTTGTTGTAACTATGGGTTGCGGCGATGCCTGCCCCTGGATGCCCGCCAAGCAACACATTGACTGGCAAATACCTGATCCACGCAATATGGAAATGGCGGATTTTATAAAAGTAAGAGATCTGATAGCGGAGAAGGTTCAAGATCTAATAGAGCATATGTCTCCTCAATAAGCCTTAGCGTATCAAGACTAATTTCTGGTAGCCAGTTGTTGAAACGCCCTGATCGTCGGTGATCTTCATCCTGTACACATATAAACCGGTGGGTAGTTTAATGCCATTATTGTCTGTACCGTCCCAGGTCATCTCATTTGTGCGGCTGTCCGTAGGCGTAATTGATTCATCAATCATGCGCACCAATGCACCTGCAGTATTATAGATCGCAATTTGTACACCAAGGGCCTCATTTGGATGGTTATGTTCAAAAACAAAATGAGTTACGTCCTTAAATGGGTTGGGATAATTCATGAGGCCCTGTATTTGTACTACTGAGCCATCCACTACCACAAAGTTGACCGTTCCTTCACCATAATTATCGTTCACATCCCAGGCTCTTACTTTTAAAGAATGTGCCCCATCGCTAAGGCCCAGAAGCGCAAATGTTACGAAGCCCAGTTTGTAAGTATTGGGGGCCGTTACATAAAAGTCATTGAGGATATATGGTTGTGCATCATTGCCATCTAATATTCCTACCAGGTCATGTCCTACCTCATACCCCGAAATATTGATCCCGGTTGGATCATTGATCACAACATACAGCACTGTATTAGGCCCTGTTATACCTCCATTAATAAAGAAACTGTCGTTGATATATGGCCTGACAATGGGGGCTACATCGCTGATAACGGGATTATCCGAAAAACCACCTATCACAGTACTTGTGTCAGTCTGGGAAGCATCAGTAATACCATTATCTGCATAAGAGCTTATTTTACCGTTTCCATAAGCGTAATTAAGATCCTTCGGCGCTATAAAAGTATATGAAAACTGACCGTTTGTAAAAGTTGCCTGCCCGCGATATATGATGTTGTTTTGCACCTGGAAAGTTACGGGAGCTACTGCGTCAGGTACAGTGAATGTCTGAGGCTTATCATAAATTGTCACAAAAAGATTGCCATTAAAACTATTCAGTAAATTATTGTTGTTATCCCGAACACTTCCATAAATAACATAGGAACCGAGTGCTTTTATAGAATCTGTAGTTTGCAAAGATATCCCATCTTTTATACTGTCTGTTTGAATATTATATTGCGGAAAATCAGGAGTCAAGGCAGGATCTCCCAGCAATGAAAATTTACGAAAATTAGGTACGTCTCCCGAAGTGCTTACATAGGTAACATTTTTACCTATCCGCACCGCATCGCCAAAGGCATTCCATTTATTTACGCCTATCGGTGAAAACTGTGCAGTAAGATATTGTGTATCAATTTCAAGATTAGAGGTTGCATAAACTGCTTGTGTGGTAATTAAGGCTGCAATGGCCCCACCGTTTTTATTTAACACTAATAGTTCTCCTGCGGAAACATTAGCGGGCTGGTCGAACTGGCCAAAATCGCATGTGGCAGTAAGCATGAAAGGTAGTTTGTTTAAATTGGTCCAGCTATTGTAATCGTCAGGGGTTAATATCCTTTCATACGACCACAATTCCGTATTGCCATGCCCGTTATAGTTTATTAAGAACGTGCCCTGGCTCACCTGGTTATCTATGAGGGAATTTGCATCAGGGCACCTGTCACCGCCAGGAGTAGTAATGATGGTGCAATTGTCCACATATACCTTAGTTTGATTATAAAGGTTGTTTGATACTGTCTGAACATTTTCAGCCACCCATTCAGCGTCCTGCATGTGATTACCTGCTCCGTCAGCTTTGTCCCCTACAAAAGTTGTTGACAATCTCCATGGCCCGAGAGAAGAGGGGCCTTTATAAATATTTATTTTATTCACTACACCTAACGCATCGGTAAGGCTTCTTGCAGAAATACGCCCTACGCCAATATCCAGGGTATTGGGTATGGAGGTGTTCTCAATATCCTCATTGTCGTCCAGGAAGCCAAAAAAATCATCTGTACAATAGCTGTAAACATTGTCGTGAGATTGAGAGGTCTCATAGGTAGGTACATAGTCGCTGTTGTTTGCAACCCTGTTTTTATAATCGTATGATGCGCCGCCAAGCAGTAGCAAATATTTAGGCATTTGAGTAGTATCGCTACCAGCTTGGGTATAAAACATTCGTGCATAATCCCTGATAGCACTTATATCCTGCGAGCCGGACGAGAATTCATTATAAACCTGCGTGGTAGTTGCCACTACAACCCTTAAATTATCATTTTGGGTATGAAAACTGGCTATTTGTTGCGCAGCTTCCAAAAAGCCAGGGTAAGTTACTATTATCATATCCACCTGTCCCGATGCATGCAGATTCTGATTGAGGACAACACCATCAAATGAAGGATAGCTCATATCGTTTGAATTCATTGCAACAAACTCATGCAACATTTGAGCATCCTGTGTAAAAGAATAAGTGCTTCCGTTTAAAGTTCCATTCATTGCTATAGCACCTTGTGGATTCGTTACGTCCCATACCTGCGTTGCACTATTTGCGTTCTGCAATTGATATGTTGCGGTCATGCCAGGCCCTACACTTTGCCAATCGCGAAAACTTAGCTGACTGCCGCTTATAACTAAAGGACGCCGCATGTTCAGTTCTATATATTTTAAATAGCCTGTGGCAGTGCTATTAGAAGATTCGTAATTAACAGTAAACGATATATTTTGACTGTTAATGGAAGCATTGTCCCAGTCTAACTCGCCGCTTTCTATAACAGGGTCATATTCTTCTGAGCTGGACTGCACAGCACTAAGTGTGACAGAATTTATTTGTTGTCCGTTAGCAGTTATTGTAAATACATTGCCATTAACAGGGGATACTGACGCAACATCAATAGCACTATGAATAGAACTAACAGTTGAACCAAAACTGAAATTGAAGCTCAGGCTGGTGTTATCCCCCGGGTTTTGCCCGAATGCCTCTCCATACCACTCCTGTCCTGATTGCGCCGGGCTATTGATCTCTGAATCATGCACAGCGTAATCGTTGAAACTGGTAACGGTTTCATTGCCGGTCAATGAACCTTGTTGACCGCTTACACGCAAACCGGGCGAGCTAAGACTAAGGTTCAAAAAATAATAACTGCTATCGCTGTAAAGATTATCCTGGTGAATAAACCTTTGGTCTACGCTGTCCTTCGTCCAGGTTGTTGGGCCTATAGCATAGAAAATAAAGTAGCTGCCGGGTCCAAAAGTGCCACCGCCACCATCGTTAACGTATATAGCATTCTGAAGAAGGTCGTTTGGCCTTGGAACAGCATTGTTTTCAGAAAGCATGTTTCCTCCGTTACCATATAGTCCAATATTGGCGGAAGTAATATTAGAAACATCTACTCCGGCATTTTTTAAAAAATTATAATCAATTTTATAAAGGCCAGTGGCAGGCACGGCTATCTTGTACCATGTGCCGCTTGCCAATACCGAGTTTATTGCAGTAGTTTTTGTGGGTTTATATGCGTTTGCAGGAGTAGCATCAGGTTCTATCACTTCCATTTTAAGGTCCGTCAATTGATTTGTCTGGCCTGCTGAATCAGAATAGTAAGCTGGTATCTCTATTCTTACAAAAGGCCTTCCGCGTTCTTTACCAAGCTGCACAATTAGTTTAGAAGCATCTTTGGAAATATATTTTGGATTTATGTTGCCGCCAATTTGATAGTTTTTTTCGGTTAATTGCACCTGGGGCATTGCATAATTGTTTAGCCATATCCTCTTAACAATCTTCCCATTGGAAATGTTGGAGGTCGATATATGATAAGAGTATGTGACGGCTTCTGAGTGAAAAGCCTGCAATAAAAAAATAAATATGGCAAAAGCCTTAAGCAATTTTTTCATTTAATGGCTACGTGTTTTAAGGGTTGAGAATCTTTTGTCAGATAATAACTGCATTATTATTTTTTTATTGTGTTGGCAGGCATAATTAATTAGCACAGCAACTATTGTCTATATATATGCAATTTACGAAAATAGATGATAAGAAAAGTCACTTGGAATATATAATTGCCAGTAGAAATTAAAATTAACAGAAGCAAAAAATCATTTATAATCCTCCAGCACCAATCGCTCTCTGCAAAAGAAATATTCCCTTGGGTCGTTGGAGGCTATAATCACAAGGCGGTTTTTACCATACTGTTCCATCCATTCTTTATATTGTTCCACTCCCTTCTGGTCAAGATTGGTACACGGTTCATCCAGTAGTAAAATGGGGGTATCGGAAAAAATAGCCTGCGCCAGTTTCACTCTTTGTTTCATGCCAGATGAGTAATCGCCTATTTGCTTATCGGCTGCTTGCTTGATGCCGGAAAGTTCTATTATGCTATCAATATCAATGCCTTGCAGTGGCTGCTTGAACGAAAAATGGAATTCAAGAAATTCACGAAAAGTCAATTCTTCCACAATTTCCTGGCCGGGGGCACAAAAACTAATGAGGGGAAAGGCTGTAGCAGTTTCAATGTTTTTATCGTTGCGACTGTATTGAATTTTGCCCAAAGAAGCCGCCTGCATGCCCGCGATGATGCGCAAAAGGGTTGATTTACCGGAACCGTTCGGGCCGAGCAGGGCATAGGCCTTATCCTCGCAGAAAGAATAAGAAATGTCTTTAAATATCCAATGTTTCTGGAAACGTTTACTTATATGTTCAAGGCATATCTTCATTATGGCGGCGGATATAACCTTTCATGATCCCTCTGCCTGTTTCGCGCACAAATGTGATGATCTCATCACGTTCATCAGATACAGGTATTTCGGTCTCGATAATACTCAATGCTTTAGAAACATTGTAACCACGCACAAACAGGATGCGGTAAATATCGAGGATATGATTGATCTGGTTGATGGTATAACCCCTGCGTTTTAAACCTACAGAGTTTACCCCCACATAAGACAATGGTTCGCGGGCAGCTTTTACATAAGGCGGCACGTCTTTTCTCACTAATGAACCACCTGTGATAAAAGCATGTGAACCAATGCGTACGAACTGCTGAACAGCAGTAAGGCCGGCAAGTACCACATTGTCTCCAACGATGATGTGGCCTGCAAGCGTAGTATTGTTTGAGAAGATGCAGTAATTGCCCACTTCGCAATCGTGTGCTATATGCGAGTAGGCCATGATGAGGCAGTTGTGGCCTATCTTGGTCTTGTTCTTATCAGAAGTACCACGGTTGATAGTTACACATTCGCGGATGGTGGTATGATCGCCAATAATAGTCAGAGTGTCCTCTCCCTTAAACTTCAGGTCTTGGGGTATGGCTGATATTACAGAGCTTGGAAAAATGCGGCAATGCTTGCCAATGCGCGCGCCTTCCATAATGGTTACATTCGATCCTATCCATGTGCCTTCGCCTATCTCCACATTTTTATGCACTGTGGTAAACGGGTCGATCTTTACATTTGGGCCAATCTTAGAATCCGGGTGGATATACGTTAACGGGTGGATCATTTCTTGTCTTTTCGAACTATTTGAGCTACCAGTTCAGCTTCGGTAGCGAGTTTATTACCAACATAAGCAGTGCCGCGCATTTCGCAAATACCACGGCGTATGGGGTTCAGCAATTCCAGCTTCAATATTAATGTATCGCCCGGAATAACTTTTTGTTTGAATTTAGCTTTGTCGATCTTAATAAATAAGGTATCATAATTTTCGCGGTCGCTGTAATTGTTCAGCGCAAGGATACCGCCTGCCTGGGCTAAAGCTTCTATCTGTAAAACGCCTGGCATAATTGGGTTTCCCGGAAAATGTCCCTCGAAAAAGTGTTCATTACAAGTAACATTTTTTATACCAACCACATGGTTATCACTTAGTTCTATAATCTTATCTACCAGCAGGAAAGGGAAACGGTGGGGTAGCACTTTCGATATCTGGTTAATATCGTAAATAGCCTGCTGCGAAGGGTCGTAATGAGGAATATCAGAAAGGTGTTTATTCCTCTTGATGAATTGTTTTATCCTCTTGGCAAATTCCACATTGCTGGCATGGCCGGGACGGCTGGCAATAATATGTGCTTTAATAGAATAGCCTACCAGGGCAAGGTCGCCCACAACGTCCAGCAATTTATGTCTTGCAGGTTCATTGGGGAAATGCATTTGAATATTATTCAGGATGCCTTCCTGTTTTACCTCTATTTTTTGTTTGTTAAAGACTTTTGCCAAATGGTTCAGTTCTTCCTGGCTTACTACTTTGTCCACTACAACAATGGCATTGCTCAGGTCCCCGCCTTTTATCAGGTTATTATCTAAAAGATATTCTAACTCATGCAAAAAGCAAAAAGTGCGGCAAGGTGCTATTTCATCCCGGAACTCCGAAATATGCTTTAAAGTAGCATGTTGGGTGCCCAACACGGGAGAATTAAAATCTATCAGCGTAGTTATCTGGTATTCGTTGGATGGAACAGCCAGCATGTCCACATTCTTCACAGGGTCGTAGTAATGAATATTGCTGTCTATTGTATAAACAATACGTTTTGCTTCCAGTTCCTGAATGCCAACGCTTTCTATAGCATCTATAAAAAGCCTTGCACTGCCATCCAGTATGGGCACTTCAGGCCCGTCCAATTCGATCAGCACATTGTCAATTTCCATTCCTACTAATGCGGATAGGGTATGCTCAATTGTGCTTACCCTTGCACCATTATATTCAATGGTCGTTCCCCTCGATGTGTCAACTACAAAATCGCAATCTGCTTTTACCACGGGTTTGTCAGGCAGATCAATACGTTGAAAACGTATGCCAAACCCGGGATTAGCGGGTTTCATGGTCATTGTTACTTTTTCACCGGTATGTAGCCCCACACCTTGCAGGGTAACTGAGCCCTTTAAAGTTTGTTGGTTTTGGGCAGATGTATGTTGCTGCACTGTGTCGTTAGTTTTTTGCCTGGTCTCTGCCTTAGTTAAAATATCAATGCTCACTTCTTTATTTCCATATTTTGACTGCTCAATATTGCTGTTAATTCCTGTACCGTTTCTTCCAGTTTTAGAAGGCGTTGCTGTAATTCGGGCAAATTTCTAAAAATTGCCTGACTTTTTAATGAACTTTTATAATCGAACGCCGGTGATCCGTTCAATGCCGTGTCAGGCAAGGTTACAGATTTGGATAAGCCACTTTGTGCATTGATCTTTGTGCTGTCCGCAATCTGTATATGCCCCACCATTCCTACCTGTCCGCCAATCACACAATTTTTACCCACTTTAGTGCTGCCGGAAACTCCTGTTTGGGCCGCTATCACAGTGTTTTCGCCAACCTCCACATTATGGGCTATCTGTATCAGGTTGTCAAGCTTTACTCCTTTACGAATATAGGTTGAACCCATTGTAGCCCTGTCAACAGTAGTATTAGCACCAATTTCTACGTCATCCTCTATTATCACATTGCCAATTTGTGGTACCTTTTTATAAGAACCATCTTTTTGCGGCGCAAACCCAAAGCCATCACCTCCAATTACAGTCCCGGAATGTATAACAACCCTGCTGCCTAATGAGCAACCATCATATATTTTTACTCCAGCGTATATTTTAGAATCTTCATTCACTATCACATTGTCACCTATGTAACAGCCGGGGTATATTTTTACCCTGTCACCAATCATGACGTTGTCGCCTATGTAAGTAAAGGCCCCTATATATACGTCTTTACCCAGCGATGCGGTTTTCGATACAAACGAAGGTTGTTCTATGCCATGTTTACCACTTCTGGAAATAATTTCATTGTATTTTTCTAATAATAACGCAAATCCGCTATAAGCATCTTTTACGCGGATCAATGTTGGGCTTATTTTCTCTGTAAGCTCCAATGAGTCATTGATGATTATTATTGAGGCTTTTGAACTGTAGAGGTATTCTTCATATTTCGGGTTAGCAATAAAGCTCAGTGAGCCTTCAGTAGCCTCCTCTATCTTAGCAACGTGGCTTACCTTGGCTTCAGGGTTGCCATCTATTTTCCCTTTGATAAGGGTAGCTATCTGTAATGCTGTAAACTGCATGAACGTTTGAAATTACAATTTCTGTCTTACATTAAATAAATGTTACCATTTTTACACCTTTCAGGCCTGAATATAGCAAATGTAGTTCTTATGTACGGGTCGGGCAAGTGTTTGATTAATTAATGAATCGTCAATTTCATAAATATCTCTTGAACTGCCGTCCTTCATTGCTATTAATATTTGTTCGTCTGCCGGACTATAAGCGCTATTAGAAGTTATACCTTCAAATACGAAATAATTTATATTTTCTTTATCTACCCCATCTATCTTTTCAGCTTCACCCCTTTTCTGCACCAAAATCTCTGCCAAAGATTCAGAACTGATGATTACTTTATACAATTTTCTTAAAATAAGCATTTTGCTTAGCATAGATAGGGTTTTGTCTTCATGCGTTTGCCACACTTTAATGGAAACATAAATATCAGAATCATCTAATTTGCAAAATTGTTCCAAATGTTTTGGGTCCTGTTTAAAATCCTTTTCGGTAATATGCAGATATAAAAAATGTTTAAGTGCAGGTGTCGCGAACAATTCTGCACCATCCTGGGCAAGTTCTTTGGCACGCTTTAAAATATTTATCAATAACATTTCCGACCCCAAAACTGTTTTATGCAAATAAACTTGCCAATACATAAGCCTGCGTGCAATGATGAATTTTTCCACAGAATGGATTCCTTTTTCCTCCACCATCAACTCATTATCTTTCACGGTAAGCATTTTAAGGATACGGTCATAGCCAATCACTCCCTCAGAAACGCCTGTGTAAAAACTGTCGCGGTTCAGGTAATCCATTCTGTCCACATCCAACTGGCTGGATACCAATTGATGCAGGTATTTATTTTTATAAGAACGGTCAAATATGTCAATGGCTTTGTCCAGCATGCCTTTGTATTCATCATTCAGTTTTTGCATGATGAGATGAGAGATGGTTTCGTGCGAAATACCATCCACCAGCGAATGCTCCAAGGAATGTGAGTATGGCCCATGCCCTATATCATGTAGCAGGATGGCGATACGGGCTGCCAGGCATTCATCTTTAGATATAACTATGTCTTTTGCTTTTAATTCATCCAAAGCCCGTTCCATCAGGTGGCAGGCGCCCAAGGAGTGGTGCAGTCGCGTATGCGTTGCACCCGGATACACCAAAGTTGCCAAACCCATTTGTTTGATATTTCTAAGCCTCTGGAACCATGGATGCGCAATAATTTCTAATAATTCCGGCTCTGGAAAACGCAAAAAGCCATAGACCGGATCATTAATGATTTTCCCTTTTGTACTCATGCGTTTTATTTACACTCTTATCAATTCAATTTCTTTTATCAATTCCGGTTTTTCAAGCACAGTAATAAAAGTAGATCTACTATAAAAAAAGTAAGTCCTTTTTTAATCTGCCCTTTCATAAATTGGCCCAAACCGGGCAAAAACATGGAAAGGACAGCAGGCCCATCATAAACTTTTTTCTCTGTCATCAGACTTCTTTAGAAAAAGGAATGATTCGAATTAATTTAAGTGTGTAGTAATATTTAATTCTTCTTCCCATTGTCCCATTCATCATTGGAGGTATGTTCTACAGGTTCACTGTCGTCCTTGCTGCTGCCAATAGTTTTACTACGATCAAAACTTGTTTTGTCTGTAACATCGCAATCATCAAAACCGTCCGGCTCTTTAAAAACTGCATCGTAGTCTATCTTCTCACTATTTATTCTTAATGATTTATCTGCATACACCCTTTTCATAAAATAGGCCCACACTGGCAATGCTGCCGCTGCACCTTGCCCCATATCCTCTGTTCCGAAACGGAAAACACGGTCATCATGTCCCACCCATCCCCCAGCTATGATCTGCGGCGTGTATCCTATAAACCATGCATCTGCCTGGTTGCTTGTTGTACCTGTTTTACCTGCAATATCATTCGTAAAATTATACCTGAATCTTAAACGGTGGCCTGTGCCCTGGTTCACTACTTCTCGCATCAGTTTAATCATCCTGAACGCAGTATTGTTATTAATGATCTCTTTCTGAACAGGAGCGAAAGTTTTTAACACCAGGCCGTTCTTGTCTTCTATCTTGGTAATATAATAAGGCTGTGTATTAATACCTCCATCAGGAAACATACTATAAGCGCCCAGCATTTCGTATAGAGATATATCAGCTACGCCTAATGCAGCTGCAGGCACCGGGTCTATTTTAGACGTAATACCACATTTGTGAATGAAGTCCACAAAGGCATTGATCCCAACCTGTTTTTCTATATAAAGGGCCGCGTTATTAATAGACTTAGCCAAGGCAACTGCCATACTCACAGTGCCGTAGTTCTGGTGATCAGCATCATAAGGTTTGGTCATATACTGCGGAAATTCCTGTGGGGACGTAGACACCGTGCCGCAGGGCGAAAAACCATTATCAACAGCAAGGCAATACAATAATGGTTTTATAGTAGAGCCCACCTGCCTCTTGGTATTGATATTTACGTGGTCGTACTGGAAATAAGTATGGTCAATGCCGCCTACCCACGCTTTCACTTCGCCTGTAAAGGGGTCCATACACATAAAACCTGCCTGCAAAAATAATTTCATGTATTTGATGGAATCAAGAGGACTCATAACAGTATCCAAAGTGTGGGTAGCATTCCATGCAAAAACTTTCATTTTCACTGGCTTTCTCATTTCGGCGTCTATCTGCGCCTCGGTCATATCCGCTTCCTTCATAGCCTGGTAGCGGTCGCACTGTTTCATGGTAAGGTTCAAGACATTTTTTGCATCCGGGTTATCCCAGATGCTCCCGCTTTTGTACATATGCTGCCCCATGAACACTTTCTGATACTCCTTCAGATGTTCTTCAACCGCTTCTTCAGCATATTGTTGCATTTTTACGTCAAGGGTGGTATATATCTTCAGTCCGTCTTTATAAATATCATATTTAGTACCGTCTGGTTTTTTAAGGTCTTTACATAACTGTTTCACCAGTTGTTCTACCACCATTCTGAAATAGGGTGCCGTACCTTCGTGATAATCCTGTTTATGATAATCAAGAGCTATCGGTTTCCTCGATAGTTTCTCGGCTTCAGCTTCAGATATATATGCATATTTAGCCATTTGGTCCAGCACAGTGTTGCGCCTTTCTATAGCTCTCGCAGGATGGGTGCGGGGGTTATAAATGGTATTGGCTTTCAACATAGCTATCAGCACTGCGGCCTCGTCAATGCTTACTTTATCGGGTGTTTTATTAAAAAAGGTCATAGACGCATTTTTAATGCCGTAAACGTTGTCGCTGAAGGGAACTATATTGAGATATAAAGTGATGATCTCGTTTTTAGTAAGGTTCTTCTCCAGCTTCACAGCCATGATCCACTCTTTTAATTTGATAAGCGGCAAGCTTAGTTTACTTTCATTTTTCCTGGGAAATAGGTTTTTGGCCAACTGTTGTGTGATGGTAGAAGACCCCCTTTTTTTGCCGGTCAATACATAAAAGGGGATAGCAATAGTGCCAATGGCATCAATGCCGGAGTGCTCATAATAGCGTGCATCTTCTGTCGCCAACAATGCGGAAATGATATTAGGCGATATTTCGTTGAATTTACTGGTCGACCTGTCCAGTACATAATAACGCCCGATGATGGTGCCATCATTTGCTATTACGTCGGACGATATGGCGCTGTTCGGGTTTTCCAATTCTGCCATTGATGGCATATAGCCCATCCATCCTGCATTTACCATCAGTACAAACGAAGTCAAGCCCACCACACCAATGATGAATACCAGCCAAAGTATCTTTATTCCGCGCCCGGAACTGCGCGGCTTGCTTTTGCTATGCCTGTCGTATCGGCTATATCTGCTGTCTCTTGCCAATTACTTATTCTTTTTAATTCCTTAAAATCCTCTTAATTTCTCAAACCTACATAAAAAATACGCAATTCCTTAATGGCACAATTCCTCAATAGTATTTATAATATTATATTAATTCTATGCATGACCTAATGTGATAATTAAGCTATTGAACCATTATGCCATTGAGCAATTATACCTCCTCATCCGCCACAAAATAGCCTACACTCCTTACAGGATTTACAAATCCGTATAAACGTTTTTTAAATTGAGTTTTTTTGCGCACATGCTGTAAGAAAGGCATTAAAAAGTTATCCACATTTTCTTGTTCTGCCATTGTTAAGCTCTGTTTGGCATATTTCTTTTTCAGATAAATGTTCATGAAGCTCACCAAATTGGTGCCCAGTTTAGGATCAACTTTGGCATTTGCATACTGCATAGGCGTAAGATGGCCCCGGAAAATACCTACCTGGTGCAGATAATAAGTGGCTGCCCTATATGCCCAATACGATTTGTTCCCTGCAGCATCAGCTCTCTTATACCGGAAAATATAATAAGCCAATATCAAACGCGGCAATAACAATAAGAACAAAAGAATGGCTGCAATAATGCCAACGCCTGTCCAAAGTATCTTTTCTATTGATACAGGTTTTTCCTGTGGGTTTATTTTTTGCTTCTCGTCTTTTTTCAGCACATCTTTTTTGTGCAGGTATACTTCATCTATCGGTGCCGGTACAGGAAACCTTTTAATAATAGAAGTACCGCTTTCTTTTTCGGCTGGCTCCATTTTCTTCATAACTTCTGCATACGACACTGCTGTGGCTTCTTCTCCTTTCTGCAAAGTACTCAATGGCACATCTATGCTGTCCCGCTTTATCTCGGCTATTTTAAGGTCCATGCTCACCGTCATACTATCAGGTAAATTATATTCCTTGTCATGAAAGATGAAATGTTTCACTCTCAGGTCCATGGTTTTTTTCGCCGTGTCTATGTCCACTACTATACCATCTGCTGCCAGCCATGCCTTAGGTGGTTGCATAGGTGGTGTACCATCAGGCTTAGGACTTTCTCTCGCATCAGAATTACCAACTGTAGTATCAAAATCCATCCAGCCAAGACCGGGGAAGTAAACCTGCACCCAGGCATGCGCCTGGTCGGCATAATACCAATACCAGCCTTTGTTCTTATCGCTCCTGTCAACCGTAAGGAATCCCACGGCAATACGCGAAGGTATGCCCAATGAGCGCAGCATGAAAAGAGTAGCCCCCGCAAAATAAGCGCAATAACCCTTATGGTTCTCATTCAGGAAATACAACAATTTAGAAGCATTCGGTATGTCCGGCACACCCGGATTATCAGTATAATGATACAACTGGTCCCCGTTCTCATCTTTCGATAAGAAATAGTCCCTGATGGCAATTATTTTATCGGCAGGTGTCTGTGCATTGGCCGTTACCTTATGTGCCAGGTCTGATATGGTCTTGAATTTTGTATCAGAAGGCATATAAGTATAATACTGCATGAACTTAGGGTCCATTTGGGAGTAGTCAGTATATTTCCTCATCACCTCGAAACGCTGTTCCTGGAATTTCCTGATCTCGGGTTTGGGCGAATTATAAACGAAATAGGCACTGTTCAATTCAGACACATAGCTCTTTGTCCGGAAAGCGGTTTTAAACTCCTCCCTGAAATCTTTTTCCACCGTTATAGGCTGCACAAAAAAGCCTGTATTGGGCGCAACAAACGTACTGGGCGATAACATTTTTGTATATACCTCTGACTCTACTGTAGTACGGAATTTCTCACCCATAGCGTTTTTTATAACACTGGAATCGCTCTTCATGGAGAAAAGCGGTATTTGGGTGGGGTCTGGTGCAAAAAGGTCATTGTCAGGCATTGCTGAGTCCTTCTCAAAGGTCTCACTGAGCGTATCGAATTTAGTATAGTAAAACGCTGTCATGTACAGCGGGTTAGGGATTTGGGTATTCGGAAAATAATGATCAATATGCGCGCAAAACATCAGCTCCTTATCCCTGCTGATGCTGCCACGTGGTTGCATCATGCTGTCAAGATCAAAAGTGCCGTCGTGGTTCTTATGCATCATATTGTTCTTGCCGCCTTTGCCCCCGCCGCCATAATTGGCCACAGTTTCCTTTATCTCTTTTTTCATCAGCAATACCACACCGCCCAATAACAAGGCCGCCAATATGCCAAAGAACACCAGGCGCCTGCTTAAAAACCACCAGAATTTTTTAGACTTGTCCTTATAGCTATATATCTGTTCAGAAGTAAAAACGATATAAACAGAATAGAGCAGGGCAGGGGCGAATGCTTCTAATAAGCCTGTAACGGACTCCGTATTGGCCTTAGCTATCAGCAGGATGCAGGAACATAACAACACTGCCGATAGCAGCACAGCCCAATAGCGCAACCTTACAAAGCCCCAGCCCACCAGCCAGCCCGTAGCAAAAAGTATGGCAAACACCAGGAATTGTACCGAGATAAAAAACGAATCAAACTCGCTTACTGCCAGCCGGTCTAAGCCCTCATAAATGCTGTAAAGCACCAAAAGCAATAAAGCAAACGTGGGCAGAAAACGAATGCGGAAAGAATAGAAGATAGCCGCAATGCCCATACCTGCTGCCAGGTATAAGGTTTGTTGAAAAGCCTGTGCATGCAATATGGAATAATACTGGTTGGCATTCCACAATAAAAAGTAGCCCACCAGGGCAGTAGGCAATATCAAAAAAATAAGCTTGGCCAGCAATTCATTTACAGGCGTAGCACGCTGTATATTCATATATTAAGACAGGCCATAAATTTAGATTAAAATTTTTTGTGGATTTTGTTAAAATGCATTTCTGTAAATAACAAAATCTATGACCAGCACAGTCAAAACTACCAATCCTGCGGAAGGCAAAACTAATTTTTAGAACTTAAGCAAAAAACATCTCTTATATTTAATAGCTCACCATATTATCTGTAAAATCGCACATCTTTATATTTATTGTTTTATTAAATCAAACTATTTAAATGTTATTTTATTATAATATTTTTTTAATATAATGTATAAAAAATTGTTTGAATTTATTATAAAAATATTATCAAATATTAATATTTTAATTTATATCGAATAAAATAAATCAATCTCATAAACAAAGTAATTTACATAAAGATTAATAAAACGTATAAAGCTTAAAATTGACATATAAATTTTATTATCTGCGTAATTAAATTATTGTATAAATATATAATTTTAATTAAAATGAAAACCGTTTTACTATTTATCACTTTATTGTTTTTTATTACTCCTTTCCAAATATTAGCAAAAGACACAAGGCCTATTGCAATCAATAAGGACCTCTGTTTCATAGAAAATAAAGGACAAATTACAGACCAGTTTGGCAAGCCCCGAAACGACATACAATTTAAGGTCCCCGCCGCCCAAGGCCTCAATATTTTTATAGGCAATGGCCAATTGCATTATCAATGGTGTAAAACTACTTCACGCGCGTCATTGCGAGGTACGAAGCAATCTCACGCAAACATGGACGTTAATTTATTGCATGATGATTCTGTTATTGCCTATCGCATGGACGTCGAACTACTAAACTCAAATCCCAACCCCCACATAATAACCGAAGAAAAACAATCCTACTACGAAAACCACTTCCAGGCAGGCTTGGGACAAAAAGGGGCCAGGGCCTATACTTACAAAAAGATCACCTACAAAAATATTTATCCCAATATTGATTGGGTGCTGAGCCTCAACAATTCTTCAAGTAACACCTCCCTCTCCTTTGGTGAGGGCCGGGCTGAGGCCCTTACGTATGATTTTATAGTCCACCCCGGCGGAAACATAAAAGAAATAAAACTAAAATACGGCGGGCCAACAAATTTATCCCTTAATAAGGATGGCAGTCTCACAGCAACTACGCCCTTTGGTAACATCACAGAACAAACGCCTAATAGCTATGAAAAAGAAAGCAATAATAAAATCAATTCCTCTTTTACTTTAAAAGATAATATTTTAAGTTTTAAAGCAGATAATCATAATGGTACATTGGTTATTGATCCTGCATTGGCATGGGCTACTTATTATGGTGGTAGTAGTGTCGATTGGGGCTATGGAGTGGCATGTGATCAGAGTGGGGATGTCTATATGGATGGTTATACAAGCAGCAGCAGCAATATTGCAACAGTGGGCAGTTATTTGAGCGCCTACAGTACGAATAGTAATAATTTTCTTGTCAGGCTGGACGACTTAGGTAACGTGCAATGGGCAACGTATTATTATGGAGATAACTTTATCAACCGTGGCAGTAACAGGGTAAGTTGCGACGCTTCAGGTAATGTTTATCTTTGTGGAGAAGTTAGCGGCACACCAGGCGGCCTTGCAACAGCAAATGCTTACCAAATGTCCAATGCAGGTGGCTATGACGCCTATCTTGCGAAATTGGATGGCTCGGGTAATGTATTATGGGCTACTTTTTTTGGCGGCTACAGCCATGATGGCGGCGAAGGAGTGTATTGTGATCCATCGGGAAATGTTTATCTAACCGGCTATACCGAAAGTCCCTCGGGAATTGCTACGTCCGGCGCATATCAAACATCTTTAATAGGGGTTGTTAACCAATTTCTTGCAAAGTTCAACAGTAGCGGCAGTTTACAATGGAGTACTTATTACGGAGGTTCTTGTTTGTCTGGTTATCTAGGGAATAATTTAACTGGTGATGGGGCAGGCAATATATATATATGCGGCACTACTTGTGCCACATCCAATATCGCAACTACCAGTGCTTTTCAAACAAGTTTGGGAGGTGGACAAGATGCATATCTTGCCAAATTCAATAGCAACGGCTCTTTGCAATGGGCTACTTATTATGGGGGCGACAGCGATGAATATGCCAGTGGGATAGGTTGTGACAATAATGGTAATGTATTTATGAGCGGATATACAGCAAGCATAAACAATATAGCATCAGCTGGTGCCTATCAGGCCTCATTAGCAGGCTTAGAAGATGCTTTCCTTGTAAAATTTGATAGCTCGGGCAGCCGGCAATGGGGAACTTATTATGGTGGAACAAGTGATGATGGTAGCGAAGGGTTAGTGTGCAATTCGGTAGGTGATGTTTATATTATAGGTGGAACAGGAAGCAGTAGTGGTATAGCAACGGCATCTGCCTACCAAACAAGCTTAGCTGGCTCGACAGATGTTTTCCTGGCAGAATTCAATGCTTCTGGCAGTATAGTTTGGGCAACTTATTTTGGAGGTACCGCTGACGATTGGGGACAAGGCATCAACTGCGATCCTGCTGGTAATATTTATACTTGTGGATATACTTACAGCACTGGTGGCATTGCAACTTCAGGTGCTTACCAGGCAAGCCTGGGTGGGGGAGAAGACGCTTTTTTGGGAAAATGGGGTACTAATGTTCTTTTTAGTGTAGGCGCTTATGGCGGCGCTTATTGCCCCGGCGACACACTGCACTTACCGCTCATTGCCATTGATACTTTCCATACAGGAAATGTTTTTACGGCTCAGCTTTCTGATTCATCAGGTAGTTTTGCCAACCCTGTTATTATAGGCATAGATACTGCTATTTCTTCCGGCTATATATTATGCACTATTCCGCTTAATGCTATTGCAGGCCTGCATTACCATTTTCGTATATTTTCTACCAATCCGGCAGATACGACCCAGGCAGATACTTTAGCTATACAAATAAAAGCAAAGCCTGTTTTTATTGTTAGTTCAAACAACCTTGTCTGCGACGGGAAAATTTTATCCTTTACTACAACCAGCACCTATAGCGGTCTTACTTACCATTGGTCAGGTTCCAATAGCTTTTCTTCATCATTGGCAGATCCTGTCATAACTCCGGTCTCTTTTTCTGATTCCGGCTATTACTATGTATCAGATACCTTATCAGGTTGTTATTCGACCGACACTATTCATGTGTCAGTTCTTCCAAGCCCTGCTTATCCCACAGCAAGTGCCAACACACCTTGTGCCGGAGATACCTTGCTGCTCACTGCAAATTGTACAAGTAGCGGCATAAACTATAGCTGGACAGGTCCCAATTCATTCTCATCTTCTCAGCAGGACCCTTTTATTGTTAATGTAACAAGTTCCGACACAGGCACATATCATGCCATATTTACACTTGCAAACGGATGTGCAGATACGATAAATGTTGTTGCAATAGTAAACCCCATACTAAGCCCAGCTGCAGTCACTATCAGCGTTGCACCCGGCGATACTATATGTGCAGGAGAAAATATTACCTTATCAGCCACAACTACAAACGCGGGCACTACTCCTGTTTATCAATGGAAGAATAACGGAGTAAATTTTGGCCCGAATAGTTCAACTTTCACAACTGGTTCCATAGGCAATGGCGATGTAATAACTTGTAAAATAACTAGCGCTTTACCCTGCCAGCCCATAGATACAGCCCTCTCTAATGCCATAACCATGCATGTTATGCTGCTGCCACCACCCATTGTTACCATCACAACACATGCGGTTGGCGACACTGTCACTTTTACAGGCAATGTTACCAATGGCAGCACAGGCCTTACTTACCAATGGGAAAAGAACGGCGTAATAATTAATGGCCAAACCCAAAGCACCTGCACCATTTTGAACGGCGCTGCCGGCGATACCATCTGTCTCATCGTTCATAGTTCCATACCCTGCACCGTACCCGATTCCACCATTACCTGCACTACCATAACTACGGCAGTCACCTCTCCTTTGCAAAGGCTGGGAGAGCTCTCTCTTTACCCCAACCCCGCAAAAGATGAAATAGTTCTAAGCACTTCCGGCTTCTCCATCGCAGAAGCATCCTTAAGCATCTACGACATCAGCGGCAGGGAAATAACAGAGCAGCCAATACAATTCACCCAAAACAGATCAACACTGCATATAGACCTCCCCTCAAGAGTTTACATCCTCAAGCTCCTCGACAGTTCCGGCCAGGTCTATGTCCAGCGATTAGTTATTTGTAAATAATGTCACCCTCTACCATTTATGTGAATGCAAGTGAATGGGCGTAAGTCTGGGCCGGGCTGAAGTACCTTTGTTAAAGGTAGGGCACCAACCACCCCAAACCCTAAACAATCCCCAACTTTGCTGCATGACACAAGATTCACAAAATTTAAACGATCAACTACATCCCACGACTATCTACAATCTCATTTACACATAAACACAAAAACATTACATTAATGTCAAAAAAAAATTTCCCGAATTCCGCCGTTTTTTTTCATGAAAAACAATAAAATAAATAAAATAAATAAAAAATAAATGCATAATGAATCAGAAGTTCATACATTTCCACCCTACTGCAAACGATTGGAACTTTTCTCATGACAATAATTAATATTTCTCGTGCTGTCAGGTGTTACCACCTGACAGCCTCGTTAATACTCAGACGCTACATACCCCGCTATGTCCGGAAAAAAAGGTAGGCATTCCCCATCCCCAAAAGCAAAAACAACTCAACTTTACAAAAAAACTAAAACCATGCAACCTCTCCAAATCACTGACTTTGCGTCGCCTTTGCGCCTTTGTGCCTTCGCGGTTAAAACATTTTTCAGGAATAAACACAGACAGCGATCATCTGATCTATTTCATCAATGACCAACATTTATGCATAAATATAGAGTTTATATTTTAATGTATTGTTTAAAAAATACCGTTACGATACCGTTTCATTTTTCAAGGTATAAAATAAAAAATGTATAACTATAAAAATCCACAATTATGCAGTTTGTAAACAGCGGAAAAATCGGAAAAAAGCAAAAATAACAAAGCCTAAACCCCAACTATTTGCCAAAACCCACATCACTTATACATTGCATTATATTTAATTTTATAAAATCCCCGCCGATATCTCCGTTTCTTTTTTTCAAATAATGCGTTTTATGAATGTATAACTACTACTCTTCTGCCACAGTATTTTCCTTCTCCTTAAAAGCCTCGTTCTTTTCAGCCTCAGCCACAGAGTGGGATGCCTGCAGATCGCCCTGTTGTTCAGATAGGTCGCTTAGTTTTATATAGAATTTCTTCAGCACTCTTAACTCTTCTTCCGTCATGTCCTCAATATTTATTACTCTGTTGCTGGCGCCTTTGGTAGCGGCTATCAACTCGTTCAGTTTCATCTGCAGGGCCATGGTGTCCTTATTCTGTGCCTGCTGTATGATGAATACCATTAAGAACGTAACTATGTTGGTGCCCGTGGTAATGATCAATTGCCACTCAACAGAATACTGGAAGATCGGTCCGCAAATTCCCCACACAACAACCATTGCGAAAGCCATAAGGAAAGTAATAGAACTCCCCGTGGTCTTAGCTATGGTAGCTGCAAACTTTTCAAATGATCTTAAAACATGCTGTTTTTTCTCCACTTTTTCAGGCTTTTAATGAAGATACAGCTAAATAGGGAGTAAAATTTATTCATGCACTCATTTGCATGGCATCTGGCTTATTTTGTGAGCAAATTGTGTTTTTCCTAAATTCTACCCTTTTTCACATTCAACCCATTACTCTTTTCCACATTTT
>Ga0206829_10110_pt2 | contig 30483 bp, 31 predicted proteins | sample Alteio_BWOrgCont_75_FD_152862 | JGI IMG/M metagenome (GOLD analysis project Ga0206829, IMG submission 152862) | Enriched cells from forest soil in Barre Woods Harvard Forest LTER site, Petersham, Massachusetts, United States -... | ecosystem: Environmental > Terrestrial > Soil > Temperate forest >... | reverse complement strand
TCCTTCATAAAATTCAGGTAGGGCAATTCTGGCAATAAATACCAGGATGACCTTAATTTTATAGCCATGAAAAACAGGAACTATAAGCCAGGTAGTCCCAACATCCTTAAACCATATCTTCATTTATGCATAACAAAAACAATATTGTTTCCAAAATGTTTCGATTTCCCCGTTTTAAAACGGGAAATTTTATACAAATATTATTTTTCAAATTCATAGCTATGCCGAAATTATTTTTTCGTAAAATTTTCTACACCACATCCTGCTTCATAATAATATGAGAAAATATGCGTTATCTTCATGTACCTCAAAACACTCTATGAAAAAACTACTACCATTACTCCTTCTCATTTGCCATTTTCAATTGTCTGCACAAAATGGCTTTTTTATACAAGCAAGCGGAGGAGCAGGCTTTATGAAAAGTGCTGTTGAAACCGGTTCAGCTATTTACAACAACAAACAGATTTTATCATACAATTCCGGATTATTATTAGGCTATAGCCTGAACCATTTCATTCTCAAGACTGGCATTGCATATTTTAATGCTACATATTTTTATCCTGGAACATTTAACGATAAGGGACTAATGCCTCCATTTGAAGTTTATCCAAATTATGCATACTACAATTATCTGGCCCTACCCCTTTCGGTAGCTTATAATATAAAAATAAACAAACGATTATCTATCTCGCCCTATCTCGGCTATTCCTTAGGCTTTGCCCAAAACAAGAAACGGGATTTTTTAGCTCCTATATCAAAGACCATAACATCGCAATTGTCAAGCACTAACTCTTTTGCTTCAATACAATTCGAATTAGCATACCAACTTACTTCAAAATTATATCTCAGCCTTGCTCCTGATATCCAACGAATGTATCCTTCCAATGAAAATATGCCAAATACCTTCTATGGTCTTTCCACTTCTTATACCTACACCCTAAACATTGGTATAAAATATTATTTATCTCATCAGTATAAAAATGTAAAACCGGCAAAAGAGGCAAATGCACCAAAAGCCGCCGTTGAAAATAAATAAGCTTAGCTTGTCTGCTACCTGTTAAAAAAATGGTGGTAATATTTATTGAAGAAATCTAATTGCCTGTAGCCTATATTGAATATAGCCAGCAACAAGAGGTGTGGAAGAAAGATAAAAGCTTTCCTCTGCCTTACAACTCTAGGTTTCATTTGCATGTTTGCCGTAAACTCCAGTAACATATCGTGTTTTTGCTGCCTTCTGTTTGTGCCTTTGTATAATTTCTGTTCCATAGTAAACATATCATTTTGTAATTGCCCCTGCAAAGGTGCCAACATATGGGCTTTAAAGCATTACACGATCATGACAATGGCTTATACATATCACATGTTTAAAGCACAAAAACGTGATTTTTAAAGAATATCGGGGAATTATAAATTATCTCTCCAAAGAATGTATGCTATGAAACAAACGCTTCCAGCGCATATCTCTAAGCATTCCGCCATCTCCATAGCTCAGCCACACCAAAGATGCCTTGCCTACAACGTGGTCATCCGGCACAAAACCCCAGTAGCGGGAATCGAGTGAGTTGTGGCGATTATCACCCATCATCCAGTAGTAATTCATTTTAAAAGTATAGCTATTGGCCTCTTTGCCATTAATGATGATCTTGCCATCACGCTCCTCTAAAGTATTACCCTCATAAATGCCAATAATGCGGCGGTATATAGCAATATTCTGCGGACTAAGTGTAACAGTAACCCCTGCTTTAGGAATGGTTAGTGGGCCATAATTATCGCGGTTCCATTTAAAATTAGCCGTATCTAAAGGGAAAACCCAATCGCCTGGGTTGGAGGCAGATCTGCCGGGTCCGTCCTTAATAAATACATCCACAGACACCACATTCATCGATTTTTTCACAGCATCTACCTGGTCGTTTGCAATATTGTAAAGATAAGTGCTGTTATTCACAGCCTGCACCATTTCCACGTCGTCATCTACTCCTGGCGGCATTCCATTGGTCTTTACAATATAATTCTGTTTGCAATGCGGGTACAACTCATTGGGCTGGCCATTTAAATATACACGCGCATTCTTTATTTCCAACACATCGCCCGGCAGGCCTATGCATCTTTTTATAAGGTTCTCTTTTTTATCAACAGGGCGGGTAATAATTCTGTACTGGCTTATCACCGCATCTCGGCCAAGCATACGGCAGGCCTGGTAATAATCCATCTCAGCCTGGTCGGCCAATGCAGTATCCCCATCCGGGCCATTAAATACAACAACATCATTGCGCTCCACATGGCCAAAGCCCGGCAGACGGTGATATTTCCACTGCACAGCCTCTGTATAAGATTTGCCACCTATAACCGGCATTGTGTTGTGCACAAGCGGCACAGCAAGCGGCGTCATGGGCAGGCGTGGGCCGTAGGCCATCTTGCTTACAAACAGGTAGTCATTTATCAGCATAGTACCTTCCATAGATCCCGATGGTATGGTATATGCCTCGAAAAAGAAAAGGCGTATAAGCGTGGCGGCTACTATGGCAAACACTGCAGCATCCAGCCATTCGCGCCACACAGATTTTTTCTTCTTTTGTTTGGTTGCGCCTGTTGCAGTTTTGTCGTTTTTATTCCAGAATGCCATAGCCTTAATGTATTATTTGCCAAAGTAATAGTGCTTAGCCCATACTTTATTTATATGAATAGAAACTTAGATAATATTTAACAAATTACATCACAGTATTCCAACCAATCATTCTTTAAGATAGGTATAGGTGGCGTAAATCATGAGATTTATGAAATTCTTCTTCCAATGATTAGGATATTGTTTAAATTCCCATTCACCATTAAATACATTATGATGTCCGGTGATGTACCCTCTTCTCCAATAATCCTGGGTCATTCCAATAACCTGCCCATTTAATGAGTCCGATATATAATTGCTCCATTTATTAGGATTGTTCCCATGTCCTGATATCCATTCCACTGAAATAGTAACACCTACTTTTACGGGTATGCTTTTATTGCTTAAGTCCACCCTAACCCATTCATTTCCCCTATTCGCGTGAACTATTACATTGCTATCCGTAATATCTTTTGACGGCATCCATGTTACAAGGTCGGCTTCATAAACATGTATTCTGAATTTGGTAGTTGGTATCCCTTCATCGGTAACATATACAAACACCTCTTTTAAAAATCCATCCCTCGCAGAATCTGACTTCAAAAAAATCCCCCACTCAGTTCCATATTTCCCATATGCTTTCCCACTTTGATGCCCGGGGCTGATCTTGTTACTAATATTTCTTTTGCCTAAAACACCCACTTTTATTTTTCCCTTTTTAGGAGTGATCGCAACCTCGTTTAGCTGAATATTGCTTTGTCTTAAAACAATCCTCACAGAGTCCTCAGCTAAATTTTTTAATGGCAGTTCTTTTTTTTCATACCCTATGGTATAAAAGATTATCGCTGTAACAGAATCAGGGTCTTCTTTAAAATAAAACCTCCCGTACTCATCAGAAAACACACCTTTGTTCCTATCTTTTGCCTGCACAACGCAATAGGGAATAGCTACCCCCTTTTCATCTGTCACCTTACCAAAGAATGCCCTTTCCTTTGAAAATGAAACAAGCGAATAAAAGTTAAGCAGTATGAAAAGTGTTGGTTTCACAGAATCTGCTCATAATATTACTAATTTCTCTGGTGAACTGAAAGCAAAAAGTATCTAAGCCGTTGTCAATCAATAGCGCTTGATCCAGAAACAAAAAAGGGTGTTCTTTATTTTCCTGAAAACCATTAAAATACCGCCGATAAGTTTTATATTGAATTCACAAACATAAATAAAACGGTCTATGAAATTTGCAACAAGTAAAAAAGCGATAGTGGCAACATTATTTTGTATGGCAATATTGGTCGCACAATCTTATGGCAGAAAAGACGCGCCTCATGATGAAAAGGCCGAGAACCTGAAAGTACTGCCCAAAGATATTGATATGCATGAACTGCATAACATTATGAAAGGCTACTGTATTTCTCTTGGCGTAAGATGCGGCCATTGCCATTACAGCACCCAGAAACCGGGAGAGAAACCGCAGTTCGATTTTGCATCAGATGAAAAACCCGAAAAGAAAATAGCGCGGGATATGATGCGGATGGAAGATGCGATCAATACTAAATACCTCGCGAAAATGGATGACCCTAAAATAGAGCGCATCACATGTTATACTTGCCACAGGGGACAGGAAAAGCCAATTGTAAGCAATGCATCCCTCGACAGCCTGAAACAACAACAACCTGGGGACAAATAAGCCTTCATGCACGGACAATCCCAGCCTGACGAGAAAATATCAAAAAAGAAAAAAATATACCCTGTAATTAAAGCTCTGAAAGTATACTTAGAGGAATATAACAGGGAGATAGACCTGCCTATCAAATACAGCGACCTCCTTAATTTTAACAGCGGTATCCCTGTATATGACAAAAAAGGCAAGGACTCACTTTGGGAAACAGCGCTTTATAACGATAACGATATCCAGCGCATTCACGAAGGGCTGAAGCAGATATACTCCATCCTGAAAACCGAAGGCGATAGCCGCGTGCATAAGCACCTGCATGTGGACAGAGTGGACTTTTGCACTTTCGGCAATTCCAATCCTTTCCGCATCAAGATCGTCAACAATTTCAACGATAACTACGATTATTTTTACATCAAGCAGGCCGATGCGTCACGAATCTACGGCCTGGAACTGGAGCATATACTCTCCCCTTCCCGCATCAATTTCTTTGTAGATGGCGCCACTCTTGTGGAAGAACATATTGCAGGAGTGCCAGGGGACTCCTTTATTGATGCCTATTTGAATAACCCGGAGTTCAATAAGGTGCGTATTGCAAAAGAATTCGTGAAATTCAATGAACGATGTTTTGTGCGCCTGCTGGGTGATATGCGCTCCTACAATTATGTATTTGATATCACGCCCGATTTTGAAGAGGTGCAGTTCCGCATCCGCGCCATAGATTTCGACCAGCAAAGCTACGAGGGGCGTAGAAATATTTACCTGCCACAGTTCTTTAAAGAAAACTATGCATTTGTAAAACTGGTGCAGGAAAAACTCAGCCCGGAATCGGTGGAACAATATAAAAAAGAAGAGCGTACTCTGATAGCACGCCGCAGCCGCTCATCCCACCAGCAACTCGACTCTTTACTAGATATTATGCAACGAGATGACATTGCCCCGCGCGAAAAAATAAACAGCCTGAAGTCCGAACTTGCACAGCATTATGGTGACCCTAGGTTTTTAAACTGCGGGGGCATGGGAGAAATCGTGCGATATTCGCTACATATTATACAGGGGAAATAATCTGAATCGTTCTCCCCAAGCTTTATGTAGCGTCTTTTCATCACTATCCCAACATTTGAAATTTTAACAATTTCCCGCCCTGTAACAATATCATCATATCTAGGAGAGTACATAATTTTAAAAGGCAATGTTTCCGTGGCACCCTTTTTTTAAGAGTGACTCAAAAACAAGGTTATGACCACGAACAAGAATAATCAGGAAAATATTACTGATAAACAAACTACTCAAAGAGAAAGTTCAAACCGGCAAACGCCGCAGGCAAAAGAACAACTTAAAGATAAGGATGAGGACGAAGATGACATAGAAGACGAGGAAGAAGATCAAGACAATGAAGATCAAGACAATGAAGAAGATGATGATACTTCTTTTTTTAAAATGGGAGACGGCGAATCACAAGAAGACAGCGGCTCGCAATCATCCTAATAGAGATTATTAACCTAACCTAACCTGGTATTCTCGCCATATACTTGGTCATTTCCTTTATTTGGGAGACAACCTGTTCATTGGTGGCCTTGAAAGATTTTGCTTTGCTGAAGTACTGTTTAGCCGCCTTATATTCATGGCGCTGCACAGCAATGCTGCACAGTTGCAAATATGCAGCAGCAGCATTGTCTTTATCGGGCAGGCCCAATTTCACTGCTTTGCGCAGATGTTCGTAGGCCTCTTTCATGTTGCCTTTTTTCTGCGCTATGGCACCTAATTGCAAGTAGGCGGTGCCCTCGTATTCCTTTTCGGCCATCCCCCCTTCCAGGCTCTTTTTGAGGTCCGATTCTGCTTTGTCCAGATCATCTCCTATTGTAGAGAAATTAGCACGCAGCATATAATAGGATGAGCGTATGGGTTTGTATAAAAGATTGGGGTATTTTACACGCCTCATCAGCTTTTCAGCCCCTTCCATATCGCCTGCCTCTATAAAACCCTGTATCAAAGTCATAGGCCCAACCATAAAATGGGCTACCACCATTAAAATGGCTACCAAAAAAGGTATCCATGCCATCCACCAGCCATGAGAAACTTTAAATCCTACCCAAAAACCCAGCAATAGCAATAAGACAGCAAGGGGAAGACGATAATAAACTATAAAACGACGTAATTGACTTTTCATACTATAAAATTGGGCTGCAAAGATAAGATTAGTAAAGGGAAATCAGGCATTAAGAATATTAAAAAAATCAGCACATAGCTAATAGAAATTAATACGAAACCTATCGCTCCAAGCTTATATTCTCATCCCCTTCCCTATAGGGCAGATAACTTATAATAAACTGGAACATTTCATCCGATGCCCGCATACTGCCATTGCGGTCCTGCACAAGGCGCGGAGGACTAAAAGGATTATTCGGGTTCATCTTGGTATTGTCATAAACACCTTCGGCATATATCGTGCTACCCCTGGGTATTTTCACCATCTTCTTAAACGTGTAAAAATATTGCCAGTTAAAATCCCACAGTGGAATAGATATTAAACGAATCGTATCTCCGTTGGGCTGTATGGCATAAGCTTTAAAACTTTTACCCAGCAAATGCATATGTGGGTTTATAGTGAGTATAGAAATATCGCGGGGAACTTTAAAATGGCTGCTTACCTGCTTTATGGTATTGGGCTCAATAATAAGGTTAGGTTCCACAGGCGCAACACCAAGAGTCCCTATCTGAAACTCACTTAATGGCCTGTCGGGCGGGGTTTTGGCAAAGAATATATTAATGTACGAACTGTCCAGCACACTATCCTTGCCGGTAAAACCATAATGCAGGTCGTTTAAAAGAAAAGCACCCTTGCGCGGCAGGCGATAGCCCCCTATCCCCTCTGGATATAGCTGGCCGGAAACACCCGGCAGATAATTTACCACCGATTTCTGTAAGGTTGGGTAACTACCATCATCATTAGGCAAACCTAATTTCTCAAAAGCTAAAACAATGGTGCTATCCTCTACCATATCCACTATCCTTTCCCCGGCAAATACATCCTTCTTTTTATCAAAATCATATTTCACCATGTCGCCGTTCACATGGTGCACAACATTCTTATTACCTGGCATAAATTCTATCAGGCTGGCAAAAGTATCCCTCGGAAACTCAAAGGGCACTTTTACCAAAAGGAACTGGTCGCTGCTGTAAGGTTTCAGATAATAGGGTTGCACAGGTAAGCGCAGGTCAGGTGTACCAATTAAAGACCCAACCGGGTAAGCAGGCATGGGTGGTAGTTTATCCCTGGGTCCTTCGGTTGCGCTGTCGTCCACCCACTTCTGCAACACTTTTATATCATGCTCACTTAACAAACGCTGCCCCACAAATTCGGTATAATGAGGGTCTGCAGGCCACGGCGGCATCATACGTATTTTGGTAACGTAAGCTATGGAAGCTGCATTTCGTTTCGCATCTGAATAATCAACTAAAGAAAAATGTGCTGTACCTCCGGGCCTGTGACAAATAGTGCAATTCTTATAGAGTATAGGCGCAACATGCTCAGTAAAAGTAACTTTATCAGGTAAAGCGTCTTTGTCATTGCATGAGCTTATCAGCAAAGCAAGCATCAGCAAAATAAATAAATCACTTTTTTTCTTTTTTAGCCTCATCTTTTTCTACAGATATTTTCCCCAATAAAATACTCACGTTCAGTTCGTAGCAAATAAGTATGATGAGAGTATTGATCCATACCCAAACCATAAACGCTATAACCGTGCCGATAGATCCATATACTTTATTATAATTCAGAAAATGATTAACAAGGTAAAAGAAAATTACGGTCGCAACAAGGCTTGCAATAGTGGCTATCACAGACCCTGCTGAAACAAATTTAAAACTGTGGGTCAATGATGGGCCATAAACATATATCAAAGAAATAGCACAAAAAATGAGCATGACAAGCACCGAAAAACTGCCTATAAGAATGAGCAATTTGCTATGAAATATTTTTGTTATCCAGAAATTAAATACCGTGCTTTGAATGATAAGAACCACTAATGATGCGATGGCAACACAGATCAATACAAATGTCAGTTTAATAGCTGTCCACCTGCGGCTGAAATAATTTCTTTTTTTATAGAGGGACAGGCTGGCATCAAAACTGGTCATCAGGCCCATAATGCCATTGGAAGCAAAATACAGTACCAATAATATTCCAAATGATAAAAGGTCTTTATGCTGGGTGTGCATAAAATCCACTACAACCGAACTCACACTTTTGTAGATAGCTTTATTAGGTGTCACAAGTTGCAAAGTATCCAGGATAGTTGCCTGTACATGCGACAAAGGCAAATAAGGCACCAGTGAAAAAAGAAACAACAAAGTGGGTGGCAGTGCCATGATGAAATTGTAGGTAACTGCGGCGGCCTTTTCGTTAATGTTAAGATTATTGATCTCCCTTATGAAAAAACGGCTCACCGCATATAAAGAAACATTCTCAAGCCCCGGCAGCATAGTGCGCATAGACCATTCCCTCACATAACGAACAGGTTTCCACCTGTAAAACATCCACTCCAGCTTGATCATTCAGGTGATTATCAAAGGTTCGTTAAAATATAGTCAGTTATCCTGGTAAATAAATGCAAACGGGTATTGCCACCTGAAATACCATGATTTTTATTGGGATAATATTCCGAATCATATTCCTTATTGGCTTTTATCATTGCGTCAACCAGCATCACCGAATTCTGAAAATGCACATTATCATCGGCTGTGCCATGTATCAGCAGGAATTTTCCCTTCAGTTTATCAACCATTTTCTCAGGCGCATTTTCGTCATAACCTTTTTCATTTTCCTGAGGGCGCCGCATATAGCGCTCAGTGTAAATATTGTCGTAATAACGCCAGTTGGTAACAGGGGCTACTGCTACTGCCATTTTAAATACATCATTGCCCTTCATAATGCAGGTGCTGCTCATAAACCCGCCATAGCTCCAACCCCATATACCTATGCGGTCTTTATTCACATACTGCAAAGTGCCCAGGTATTTAGCTACTGCTATCTGGTCATCACTTTCATATTTTCCTAATTGCAGGTAGGTCTTCTTTCTGAATTCCTCCCCCCTGAAACCGGTGCCTGTGCCATCTGCACATACTATAATATATCCTTTCTCTGCCAACATCTGGTGCCAGAAATAATTACCTATTGGGAAACGATCAGCCACTTCCTGCGATCCCGGCCCGCTGTATTGGTACATTAGCACAGGGTATTTCTTTGTGCTGTCAAAATCCGGGGGAGTAATGATCCATGCATTTAGTTTATGGTCCACACCCTTCATTTTTGTCAAATGTATATCTCCCAACGCGTACTCGCTCATTCTATCGGCAAGCGTTTTGTTGTCCTCGAGCGTCCGGATGATTTTTCCGCTATTGTCCCGCAGATAATAAATGGGCACAGTATTCAGTTTCGAATACCTGTCCAGGAAATAATCATACCCCTCGCAAGGTGTTATACCGTGTGTTCCACTTTCTACAGTAAGGCACTTTTTGTGCCCCCCGTTCCAGTCTACAGCATACAATTTGCGTTGTAAGGTGGAAGCTTCAGCAGAGGTATAATAAACCAATTTTCTTTGTTCATCAATCCCCACTACAGCATCCACATCATAATCGCCTTCAGTTAATAACGTCAGCTTTTGTTTATCCCAGTCCCATTTGTAAATGTGGTTATAGCCATCTCTTTCAGAGTTCAGTATAAAAGAATAGCCATTAGGCAAAAATTTCAGGTTATCGCTGATTTCAATAAAATATTTGTTCTCCTCTTTGTAAATAATATGTGAGCTTCCGTCTGCGGCATTTGTCATTAAGAGTTCCAGCTTATTCTGCAAACGGTTCATCCTGTAAATACACAGTTCACTGGCATCATTACTCCATTTTATGCGGGGTATATATTGATCCGTTTCATTCCCTATATCTGCTGAAAGCACATTTTTCTTATCAAGGCTATAAATTTTTATCTGCACTATTGAGTTCCGCTCACCAGCTTTGGGATATTTGTATGTTTCTATAGTGGGATACAATGCGTCATAAATTGGCAAGGTATATTCAGGCACCAGGCTTTCATCAAAACGATAGTAAGCTAAATATTTCCCATCCGGCGACCAATCAAAAGCGCGTGAAAAAGCAAACTCTTCTTCATACACCCAATCGCAATTACCGTTTATGATCCTGTTTTTCACGCCATCAGTGGTCACAGGTACCACCTGGTCATTTTGAAGGTCTTTATAATACAAGTTATTATTTTTTACGAAGGCCACCTTGCTTCCGTCTGGAGAAAAAGTAGCGTGTAAAACCTTATCATAATCAAGAAGTTGTATACTGCCGGATTGAATATCATAGACAAAAACCCTGCTCAGTTCAGAACGTCTGTAAATATGCTCCCCTTCTGTGAACAGGAGCATTTTTTTTTCATCCTTGCTAAATACATAAGATTCAACGGTCAGATCTTTACCACTGAATTTTTGTATAGCATTGTCAAACAATGTTTTCCCCTGTTTGCCCGTCTCCAGGTCGTAAACCCTGATATACTGGTGTTTGTCCTCTTTGTCTATTTGAGTATAATTTTTCCCATCCTTCATAGCATTAAAACCGGGAACACTCTTAACTGAAAAAATGTTATTCTTCCATAGGTCCTCAAGTGTTATTTGTTTTTTGCCGCCCTGTGCAAAACAAGGTTGGCTTATAAATATCAGCAGGAACAGGCATAAACGTCGCATAGGCAATAAATTAAACTAAAAATCAAAAATAATGTCTAAAAACCATAGCAGGAAATTGACAATGCAATTTCGCTTAGCGGTGAAGCATATTAATTCTCTGTTAAAGTATACTAAAAACCATATTTTCAGCGTTCAGCTAATGAAAAGCTGGCATTAATTTGGTATTATTAAGACAAATGGACAGGATAAACAATTTATGAAGAATATTAAATTTTTGCTCTTATTGACCTTAGTATTCTTGAATTCCGCTTGTTTTGCGGAAAGCCATACAGATAAAATACTTTCACTAATAGGCTTACAACCCGAGCAGACAAACCCCGAAGACATTTCAGCATTATTGGGCAAGCCGGCAAAAATACAACAGGATAAAAAGCAGGATGTCTGGTATTATAACAGCCCAGACGCCAGTTTCACAGTTTATTGGAATAACCGCACAACCCATCTTGATAAATTATCTTTTTCAGCTCAAAACATAAGTAAGGGCACTTGGGATAACCGCAACATAAGGTATCTGAAAAATGGGGAAACCCATATGGCAGATGTAATAAAAGTGCTAGGCATGCCAAAAGAAATGCTGCTGAAAGCTGTGAATCAGGAACTGCATTACACCTACCAAAATACTGTACTCAACTTGTTTTTCCGCAAAGGCACTTTAGTAAACTATTGTGTCTATTAAGGCGAAACAATAATAAATCAATTATTCTTTATTGCAGCTATACCGGGCAGTTCCTTCCCCTCAAAAAATTCAAGCATAGCCCCGCCGCCTGTCGACACATAACTTACTTTGTCTGCAAAACCAAATTTATTCACAGCGGCAACACTATCGCCACCGCCCACCAAGCTATACGCGCCATGCGCAGTCGCCTCAACCACGGCCTCTGCAATAGCCTTTGTGCCATGCTGGAATTTTTCCATCTCGAACACGCCCATCGGGCCATTCCATAAAATAGTTTTTGAGGCCTTGATCACTTTTGTGAATTGTTCTATTGCCATCAACCCAATATCCAGCCCCATCCAACCTGCGGGTATCTCTGTATTAATGCAGGATGAAGTAGCAGCATCGTTCGAAAATTTATCGGCTATAATGCTGTCAGCCGGCAAATGGATGCAAACTCCTTTATCACCGGCTTTTTTTAGTATGTCCATAGCCATATCCATCCGGTCATCTTCACATAAAGAACTGCCTACATGCCCACCTTCTGCCTTAAAGAACGTATAGGCCATGCCGCCACCTATAATAATATCGGTAGCTTTTTCCAGCAGGTTTTCAATAATTAATATCTTGTCAGACACTTTTGCGCCGCCTATTATAGCCACAAAAGGTTTTTGATTATTGTGCAATACCTTTTCTGCGGCAGCTACTTCCCCCTCCATCAGCAAACCGAACATGCGGTTATCAGAAGAGAAGAATTGAGCTATAACCGCTGTAGAAGCATGTGCCCTGTGGGCAGTGCCAAAAGCATCGTTCACGTATACATCCCCCAGCTTGGAAAGTTTTTCTGCAAAATCCTTATCACCCTTTTCTTCCTGTTTATAATAACGCAGGTTTTCCAGCAACAATACCTGGCCAGCTTTTAAGTTCTTTGCTTTGTTCACGGCATCCTCGCCGATACAATCATCTGCAAACTGCACATCAGTGCCCAGCAATTCTGCCAAACGTCCAATAATTGGCTTTAATGAAAAATCAGCCAAAGTGAGGGTTGGCTTTTTCTCAATATCTTTAAGAGGACGCCCCCAATGGCTCATCAATATTACAGAGCCACCACCCTGCAATACTTTTTTAATAGTGGGTATAGCCGCGCGAATACGGTTGTCATCACCAATAATGCCATCTTTAATAGGCACATTAAAATCAACACGGATCAAGGCTTTTTTTCCTGCAAAGTTGTAATCGTTAAATTTGGACATAATGTATCAATCAAGTTCTATAATTGCAATATCAGATGTTGTTAAGATTTCTATTGCGTTTTTAATATTTTTTTTTAAAAAATCCCAAAGTACTTTATTATCACAGTTACCTATTTGTAGTTTAATTAGTTTGGGAGGATAGCCAAGCCTGCTTATAAGTTCAGGAAAATCAGTGTCTTTTGATATTAAGATAACATTACCATGCTTCTTGGCTTTATTATAAATATCGAGGTCATTAAGTCCTGAAAACTGTAAAATGAATGACGATTTTACATTCCAGCCTGTAAACTCTTTCATCCATTTTGCAATGATAGGAGATAAATTACAATCTAACCAGATCTCCCATTCAGGCTGCATGCAGAATTACGGTATTTTTCAATTTTAATGAGGCGTATAATAATGAGGCCCTTATATCGTCAGCTTCTAATATTGGATGTTGTTCCAGAATTTCAGACGACGACATACCACTTGCCATCATTTCTAACACATCAGATACAGTAAAGCGCAATCCACGAATAGTAGGTTTTCCTGCCATTAAACCAGGTATCATTGTGACCCTTGACAATAAAGCTTCGCTAATTTCCATAGCATAAATATATTATGCAATTTAATAAAAAAAGTGGAACAATATTGTCCCACTTTTTTTATTAGTATTTATATCTTATTTACTTATCAGCCCTGCAAAATAATGCACGGTCCTTACCAGTTGGCTTACATAGCTCATTTCATTGTCATACCAGCTTACTGTTTTTACCAGCTGCTGTTCGCCATTTGTAATAACCTTAGTTTGTGTAGCATCAAATAAAGAACCATAATGCGTTCCAATAATATCACTGCTTACAATTTCGTCTTCGTTATAACCGAAACTCTCATTAGATGCCGCTTTCATGGCGGTATTTATTTCTTCTACCGATGTTTTCTTGCCCAAAATGGAAACAAGTTCAGTAAGTGAGCCAGTAACCGTAGGTACACGCTGTGCAGAACCGTCCAGCTTACCCTTCAATTCGGGTAATACCAGGCCTATAGCTTTTGCTGCACCTGTGCTGTTAGGCACAATGTTCTCTGCAGCAGCACGCGCACGGCGCAGATCGCCTTTCGGATGAGGAGCATCCAGCGTATTCTGGTCGTTGGTATATGCATGAATAGTACTCATTAAACCCGTAACAATGCCAAAAGAATCATTCAAAACCTTAGCCATTGGGGCCAAACAGTTGGTAGTGCAGGATGCGCAACTGATAACAGTTTCGCTGCCGTCCAAAATATGATGGTTTACATTAAAAACAACCGTCTTCATTTCGCCTGTTGCCGGGGCAGATATAACAACACGTTTAGCGCCTGCTTTTATATGGCCTTCTGCTTTTTCTTTATCTGTAAAGAAGCCTGTGCATTCCAGTACAACATCTACATCATGCTGCCCCCAGGGAATTTGCGCCGGGTCTTTCTGTGCATATATGTTTATAGAATGGCCATTTACAACTATACTATTATCCGTATGCTTTACATCCACACCAAAACGGCCCTGTGCAGTGTCGTATTTCAAAAGGTGTGCTAATACATTTGGTTTGGTAAGATCGTTGATAGCGACTACATCTATACCTTCCATGTTATAGATCTGGCGGAAAGCCAGGCGGCCTATGCGACCGAAACCATTGATGGCAACTTTTACTTTACTCATTTCTTTTGTGGAGTTGATTTAAGAACTTTTTAAAAATGTGGCGCAAAGGTAAGTTTTTATACTTAAAAGATAAAGAATAATATGTCAAAAAATTTATACGTTTTATAATATTGGTAAATACAATGAAGGGATCCTTATTTTGTGAAAAAAGAAAGACCCCTGCCATACAGCAAGGGCCTTCTTATGGATGCCCACTTATTCTTTATCTCTTAACCTATTAACTTTTTATCGTCATTTATTATATCAATAGATCACTCAACATTTGTAGGCTCCTTTTCTTTTTCTTTCTTTTCTTTTACTATTGGTTTTATTTTATTGTACTTTACATTTCTGTCAAAGTTCTCTTTGTACCACTTCCTGACAGGTTTTTCGAAATTCAATAAGATCAGAGTAAACATTACTGCAATTATCAGGCATATACCTGTCATTCTTTTATAGTCTGCTTTCAAGTCTATTGACAAATAAACCAAAATGCTGATTAAGAAAGAATAAATAAAGGAAAATATGTATTTTTTAAATGCCATTGCTTTTATCCTTTTTCGTATGATCTGACACTGTAAAGGTAGAAGGAGTCTTTGGCATAAAGGGTGTGATTTATACGGATTTTTGCTCCGTGTTTTTACGGATTTTTACTCCGTGTATTTACGGAACAAGCTTTAATTAACCATTAAATCAATGGATATTCCTGTCGTTCAGGGCCTGCTGGTATAGGTGCGCATTTTTCATTTGCTCATCGAGGCTGGACGTAAAATTGTGGTAGCCACTAAAATCAGACTTTGCGCAGAAATACAAGTAATCTGTCTGTGGTGCCTTTAATACCGCTTCTATGCTAGCTACTGACGGAGTGCATATAGGGCCGGGAGGCAAGCCTGTATGCGCGTAAGTATTATAAGGAGAATTCACTTCAAGATAGGCGCCTGTTATGCGGCGGATAGTAAAATCGCCCACAGCAAATTTTACGGTAGGGTCGGCCTGTAACAACATGTTTTTATGCAGCCTGTTAATATAGGTGCTGGCTATATTGGGTTTTTCATCGTCTTTGTTCGATTCTTCATCTACTATAGAAGCCAATACTATCACCTGTACCTGCGTTAAACCCTGGTCTTTAGCCTCTTGTTTGCGTTCTTCCGTCCAGAAATGTTTATAAACTTTTGCAATTTTTTTAAATGCAGTATCCGGCGAAGTATTCCAGAAAAATTCGTAAGTGTTTTGCATCACGGCACACATAACGGTATTCGTATCCAAATCATACCTGGCTGCAAAATCAGGGTCATTAAGCATTTGTAATGTTCTTACAGAATCTGCTTCCAAATGTTTGCCTACCAGGCTGCTGAAGTCTTTTTTGGTGCGCAGTTTATTGATCACCAGCTTTACTGGTGTTTGACTGCCATTGCGCAACATTCGGATAATATTATAATTGCTCATGCCCGCTGCTATTTTGTATTTACCAGGGTGAACATGCACCGGGTATTTTGCATAGCCGGCCAGCACATCAAAACTCCACATGTCATTTATATATCCTCCTTCTTTAAGCGTCGCCTTTACATCTTCGTAAGTAGAACCCGTATGTATATACAAGTAATCGCCGTTAGACCGGCTGCCTGTATTGGGGCCAAAAGTTTTGTACAGGGCAAATATACCTGCCACAAGCACTAACAAGAATAATATGCTGAGTATCCTCCTCATGGGTTTAAATATAGTTAATTTAGGCTAAATGGTGAATAAGATTAGCCAGCAGAAAAGTAAATTTCCCTTAGGCTGTTTGTCCACGTCCCATTTAAATTTATAGCCGGGGGGGTATGAGAGGGAACTCATAGCGTATCAGAAAAAGAAAGGCGTTAAGAGCTAAAGCAAATATGCCAAGATAAAGCATTGCTTTGCCATGTTTTCTTGCACGGTCATCATACGACATGATTTGTTGCCCATCAGGCAAAACCCTTTTGGTGCGCACAATAACAAGCCCCAAAATGATACCGAGACAACCGGGAATGGCATCTAAAAGCCCATAGATCAAAATGAGACTGGAACGGCTAAAAAGCCCTGCCCAAATTCCCGCTATAGAAAATGTATACCCAAGAACTAACCATATCGAGTCAATAGAGCGTTGCTGGTATAAGGTATTGGCATATTCTTTCTGCATACTATCTATTTTCTGCTCACTTACGTTTGTTCCGCGCTCCGCAAGAATCATTTTTGCAAGGTTGTAGTTATATGCTCCCCACTCATCCGGCTTTGCAAGCACCTCTATCAATTCATTATCGCTCAAAGAAAAAAGCATATAGTTTCTATCGATCATATTCATATCAACAGTGGTATTCTCTATCAATATTTTCCGGGCCTTTGCAAAATCCTCTCCCTTTATTTTCAGTACAATATGGTTATTATACTGCCTGCCAATTATCTCCTCGCCTAAAAGATTGGAATTCTTTTCAATAGCATTTGCAATGCCATGCTGGCTCAGCTTTTCAGCCATCTCATTTGCATCATCAGCATTAGTAAATTCCTGGAAAGCAAGAAAAGTATTCATAGCGAATAATTGAAATTCGAAACTATAAAATATATTGTACGAATCAAAGCATACTTTTTTATTAGAAAGGACGAAACAAATGCATAAAGCGTATTCGACTGTTATAAAACATCGCTTAGATCAATGACATTCATACGGTCCTTTTGCACATCATAGAGCTTTTTCCCGACTAGTATTGATTTGGACGAAACATCTAATTCTGCTATTTTTCGTCCGTGCCTGACAACAATAACTTGTTTGCCATTCCATAGAAAATCAGAAACATGGTTGCCACCGTAATTGAGCCAAAATTTACCCGCCGACAGGAAAAAAGTATTTTTCAAATCGTTACTGAATTGCAAAACCTCCCAGCTGGAATTTGTTATGGTATAGGCTCCCGGATCCTGCTCTGAAATACGTTTATAATCAGAATCCAGGGAACCGGTAAAAAAAATATTCGGAGTGCAAATTGTATTAAAAGTCTCTGAGCCGCTGTCTGATACATTTTTACAGGCCAATAACTCTCCATTGTTCAACTGATATTTATAAATAGTATCGGCAAAAAGGAGCAATAAGGTATCTTTTATAAATAGCCAGTCCTGCAAATGAGATCGGGTTTCTATCGCCCTTAAATAATTTTCCTTACCGGTTTCCTTGTCATACGAAGCAATAAAAGGCGTACCTACAAATGTCTTTTGGTTGTCTGAAATAGTATAGCCTTTGTTTAATAAATAAATATTTTGCGCGGGTTTGTAAAGTACAGACGCGCTCATCAGGCTATCCGGCAATGCATCTTCCCAAATTTTTTCACCCTCTATATCAATACATGCCAGGTTCCTGGCCGATGCGAAATACATCCTGGGTTTTTCGTAAATAAGTTGTGAACAGGCGTTATAAACGTCTGCTCCTTTGTAGCCGTATATAATTCCCGTAGTGCTACTTTCTATTTTTACCCGCTTCCTTTCGTCTGTCGTGGCGGTTTGCATATCAAACTTCCATCCCGACCCATCATCAATATTAATGGAATACAGTCCGTCGGCAGCAAAAACATACGTGTCGTCATCCACATGCCAAATACCATTCCAGCCTAAATTGTTATTTACTTTTCTTTCCCACTTTGTCTTACCTGTATTAAGATCAACTGCTACCATCCGTTTTGCACTATTTACACCAAATGCAAAAGCTGTATCAAAATAAAAAAGTTTGTTTGATGTTTGCCATCTCTTTTCCCCGTCATTTCTGTTAAAACATATACTTCCCCTTGTATAGTTCTCAATAAAGAGGTCATTGATGTACTTGGTGCCAATTATACCATCCTTGGTCCACATTATTCTTTCACTAGTAAAATCGAATAATAATATAGTGGGATATTTCTCCCCTCCTCTATCTAATAAGAAAAGTATTTGCTTTTTGCCTGTGTCCAGCTGCGTTTTGTATATCCCGCCATTGAAATTATATTCTTTACCAACAATATTTGTATTGGTCACAAGGTTTTTACCCAGCACTTTTTCATTTATAGTATAATCAAACTCGTCGTCCTGCGCATAAGATGGTAAAACTGCCAATAATGAGACAAGAGTAATGATAAGGGGTTTCATTGCATGAATATCTTTATTCAGCCTTCAATTTAAACAAAAAATCAATAATCTACCCCACCTCAACCCCCAATTCCTCGGCCAGGTCTTTCTCCACTTTAAGGTTCTGGATAATGAATACCTGCCTGTCGGGCGTGTTTTTGCCCATGTAATACTCCAGCAGTTTTTGTATGTGGGCATCCTGGCTCAGCAGCACAGGGTCTTTACGAATGTCCTCGCCTATAAACTGCGCAAACTCTGCAGGCGATATTTCTCCCAGGCCTTTAAAACGTGTTATCTCTGGTTTCGTGCCGAGTTCTGCTACCGCATTTCTTCTTTCTTCTTCGCTATAGCAATAAATGGTCTTTTGCTTATTGCGCACACGGAACAATGGCGTTTGTAAAATATAGATATGCCCTGCACGCACCAGGTCAGGAAAGAACTGCAGGAAGAAGGTCATGATGAGGAGACGTATATGCATGCCATCCACATCGGCATCTGTGGCTATTACTATGTTATTATAGCGCAAGCTTTCCAGTCCCTGCTCAATGTTCAGCGCATGCTGCAGCAGGTTGAACTCTTCATTTTCATACACCACTTTTTTAGTAAGCCCATAACAATTAAGCGGTTTACCACGCAGGCTGAAAACGGCCTGGGTTTCCACCATACGGCTTTTAGTTATGGAGCCGGAAGCAGAATCTCCTTCGGTAATGAATATGGTCGACTCTAATTGTTTTTGTATAAACTCCTCGCGGCCTTTTGTAGGTGGTTCATCATTCAGGTGAAAGCGACAATCACGCAGTTTTTTATTATGCAGGTTGGCTTTTTTTGCACGTTCATTCGCCAGTTTGCGAATGCCCGAAAGCTCCTTACGTTCATGTTCACTTTGCTCAATACGTTTTTTCAGCGCATCTGCTACAGCAGCATTTTTGTGCAGAAAATTATCCAGCTCTTTTGCAAGGAAATCGAGAATAAAAGATTTCATGGACGGGCCGTTCTCATAAACATATTGCGAGCCCAGCTTAGTTTTTGTCTGCGATTCAAAAACAGGTTCCTGCACACGCACTGAAATAGCTGCTACTATGCTCTGGCGCACATCAGCTGCATCGTAGTCTTTCTTGTAAAAATCACGTATCACCTTCACAAAAGCTTCGCGAAAAGCCCCGTGGTGCGTGCCACCCTGTGTGGTATGCTGGCCATTCACAAAAGAATAGATGTCTTCCCCGTAATCTCCATTATGTGTAAGGGCCACTTCTATATCTTCTCCCTTCAGGTGTATGATGGGATAACGCAGGTCGTCAGGATTCGTTTTGCGTTGCAAGAGGTCCAGCAAGCCATTTTTGGAAACATAGTTCTTACCATTGAAATTGATCTGCAAGCCTGCATTCAGAAAACAGTAATTCCATATTTGGTTCTCTATATATTCTGACAAGTAATGATAATTTTTAAAAACGGAATCATCAGGCACAAAAGTAACAAGTGTACCATTGGGTTCTGTTGTAGCAGCTTCCTTATACTCTTTTATTAAGTTTCCCTTATCAAATTCAGCAACCTTAGTACGCCCTTCCCGAAAAGCAGCTACTTTAAAATAAGAGCTTAAAGCGTTTACTGCCTTTGTCCCAACCCCGTTCAGCCCTACCGATTTCTGAAAAGCTTTGCTATCGTATTTAGCGCCTGTATTTATTTTGCTTACCACGTCCACCACCTTTCCCAAAGGAATACCCCGGCCATAATCGCGAACGGTAACAGTGCCTTTATCGATCTTTATCTCCACACGCTTGCCAAAGCCCATCGTGTACTCATCAATGCAATTATCTATCACTTCTTTCAGCAGCACATATATCCCATCGTCCATACTGGTGCCGTCGCCCAGTTTGCCTATATACATGCCGGGGCGCAGACGGATATGTTCGCGCCAGTCAAGGGAACGGATACTCTCTTCGGTATATTGATTCAACAGGTCAGCCATCTTATCATTCAAAAGTAAAAATTCAAAAAAACTCCCCGAGGGGGTCGCCGACAAAAGTAAATTAAAAAACCTCCTGCTGATGCAGGAGGTTTTTTATATGTGTACGAAATGTTATTATCAGAACCTGAACCCTACTGTCATTGATGCATTATTAAGGCTATTGCCTATAGTAGCAGTTGGTACAACAACATAAGCTGGATTAGTTGAAGTAGAGGTTGCAGTCGGGTAAGCTGGGTAAGGCTGCTCAATACCATTATACATAGTATGTGCCAAAGCTGCGTCCAGGTACCAATGGTCGAAACGGAAGCCAATACCACCGGAAATAGTATTGCTGGCTGCATTGATGCCAGAGCTGTTTGAATATGGGCTACCCATATAACTATAACCCCCACGCAATGAGAAAAAGCTGGTTATGCGCACTTCCACGCCCACACGCACATTAGAAGCTGGCTGCAATATAGATTTGATCTGCTGATTGCTATTGGTCTCTTGCGCTATATTAGGAGAATTAGGATCAAAACTAAAAGATGCAGCGGTGTAATCAACATATTCATAGTCGGCAGTAATAAACCCGTGAGAGCCAAGAAATGCGGTAGCACTTAATATTCCCCTCCAGGGCGTAACTAAACTATAATCAAAGGAATTAGGGTAGTAATAGGGGGTAGTTGAACCACTCACATTAGTGGTAATATTTACACCATCATCCTCGTGCAGGTTGTACCAGGTAGGTGAATGGAATGCCGCCCCAAAACGGAAATATTCACTTGGCTTGTATATCAAACCAAATTTAAAGTTAATACCGGAACCAGTTGTATTCAGATTCTCTGTATAGGTGTAGGAGTTAAAGCCTGACGTATCAGTACCTATTGCTGTTTCAGAATAAGTTGCAGTACGTGAATAGTTTATTACCGGTATGCCTATCGTTGCACCCAATAATAATTGATCCATATAATTTCCGCCAAGTGAAAAAACAACTTCATTTATTCCTCCACTCTCGGTTACAGATTTAAGTTGCGCCAGGCCCTTTGTGGGATCTACAATAGACTGGTAAGTGTTGGTTGCTGAATCAGTAACATTGGTCAGATATGACTGATACCCAAAATATCCTAAAGTACCCGGAACCTGGGCATTGCCATTATACTGGGCATCTGCTGCCATAGCCTGTGTCTGACTAGTTGTGTAGTTATTGGCTCCGTATGTATAATTGCGGTTAAAATCAGCAAGACGGTTTACTCCAAAACCATATGAAACAGATTTCCATTTGCTTCTTTGCGCCCTGCGACCCTTAAGCACCTTTGTAAACACCACACCTGCATTATTAAAGTTGAATTGGGAATTATTGGTGGTCGTATTATTATTAAGATAAGTGCTCGTCACGGTATTCAACTTCATGGATGGAGTGAACATAATGTCGGATGACTTATAAATGGCTATACCTGCAGGGTTAACACTCAAACCCGAAAAATCTCCCCCTATAGAACCTTGTGCACCACCTATACCCATAGACCTCGCCGTACCTGATTCCGATAAATAAGAGTAACGGAGCGCATCTGTCCAATCCTGTGCTACCGATGTTGTAGCTGTTCCTAAACTTAATAATGTTGCCAATGTAAACGACCTGATATTGCTCATAAATCTAATTTTGTATTTGACAAAAATCCAGTGTAAATGTTTAAAAAAATTTGACAAAATAAATTAATCAAAAATTATACCGACAATTTTATTAAACAAAACACCACGCAAAACAAGCGTGGTGTTGAATAATATATTGTGTTGCAATATTGTTAAAATTATCTATGACCTCCGCCACCGCCGTGTCCACCGCCACTTGAACGGCCACCACCACCGAAACCGCCTGAACGGCCACCACCGCCAAAGGAGCCTGAACGTGCACCACCACTATAAGAGCCGGAAGAACGCATACTACTACTACCTCCACCATAAGCACGCTGAGCGCCACCATTGCTCATCTGCCTGATATTATTGGCAACCCTTTGTGTAAACCCGGTTCTTCCGGCCTGCTGTGCCCTGCCAGCCTGATTAGTCTGTTGTCCGCTTGAACTCGCACGAACATTGCCGGAACTGGCACTACTACCTGAATTCACACCATTAGCTCGGGAACCATTTGCAGAAGCTGCCATGGGGCTAGAAAAACCACCTATGCGCTGTCCTGAAGCTGCACGCGGAGCACCGCCAAGGGTTGATGAACCTCCCGTTGCAGACGCTCTGTAAGAATTGGTACGTATGGCAGTGCCATAATAATTATTGCTTGTGCCACGTGGCCCGTAACCATATCCGCCACGGCCGGGACCTGCATAATAGCCACCTTCGTGAAAACCACCATAGCCACCATAATATCCGCCATAAAAACCACCATAATGACCAGCATAGAAAGGATAACCATAATAGGCACCAAAGCCGGGATAGCCATACCAGTTATACCAACCGCAATAAGGATTACCCCAACCAAAACCTATGCTGATGCCTGGACGGAACCAAGGGCTCCAGCCCCACATTGGGTCCACCCAATAAGGATCATACCAGTATGGATTATAAAATGTGCTGTAATAACCCATATTATAATATGGATTATCAAAACGGTTAATATGGGACGCGTAATAATTATCATCATCATAATCTATATAATCGTCCCCGGTAGCTCCCTGGCCATTATTCTGATTGCTGTAAGCATCATCAGATGGGTTTGACTGGTGGTTATTACTATTATTATACCTGCCATCATTCCCGTTATAGCCATTGTTAGCTTTGTTGTAATTGTTCGTATTGTCCGGTGGCGGTGACTGCTGAGTATTGGGGTATACATCATCCTGTGCATAAGAAGCTATACTTATGCCAGCCATCAAAAGGGACGTTAATATGAGGCGTTTCATTGTCATACTTTTTTAACTCTGAAATATTACTTAGTGAAATTACTACATTTGCCTGATTTCACCAAGAATATAGACAACGAAAAGTATGCCAAGTTTATTATGTCAAAAACTTTAACAAACAGGAACGAAGATTACGCGCAATGGTATAACGACTTAGTGCTGAAGAGCGGCCTGGCCGATTATTCCGCAGTTAGAGGTTGCATGGTTATAAAACCCCATGGATATGCACTCTGGGAAAACATGAGGGATGTTTTGGATAAGATGTTTAAGGAAACAGGGCACCAGAATGCTTATTTCCCTTTATTTATACCTAAAAGTTTTTTAAGCAAAGAAGCCGCCCATGTGGAAGGTTTTGCAAAAGAATGTGCTGTTGTAACCCATTACAGGCTTAAAAACGATCCTAATGGCGACGGCGTAATAGTTGACCCGGATGCCAAACTGGAAGAAGAACTTATAGTTCGCCCCACTTCTGAAACCATCATATGGAGCACCTATAAAAACTGGGTGCAATCTTACCGCGACCTCCCTTTGCTTATTAACCAGTGGGCCAATGTGGTGCGCTGGGAAATGCGCACCCGCCTTTTTTTAAGGACTGCCGAGTTTTTATGGCAGGAAGGACACACCGCCCACGCCACAAAAAAGGAAGCTGTGGAGGAGACGGAAAGGATGCTTGAAGTGTATGCCACTTTTGCAGAAGAATATATGGCAATGCCTGTCATCAGGGGGGTAAAAACTGCCAACGAGCGTTTTGCCGGGGCGGAAGACACCTATTGCATAGAAGCCCTTATGCAGGACGGCAAAGCTTTGCAGGCAGGAACATCCCATTTCCTGGGACAGAATTTTGCAAAAGCTTTTGACGTAAAATTCACAGATAAGGAAAACAAATTGGATTATGTATGGGCAACTTCCTGGGGGGTATCCACCCGACTTGTAGGAGCATTAGTGATGGCCCACAGCGACGATGAGGGTTTGATATTGCCCCCGCGTCTGGCACCTTTACAGGTGGTTATCATTCCCATCTATAACAAAGATGAAGAAGTTCGGGAAAAGATACACAGCAAACTGAGTTCGCTTACTAAAGAGTTGAAAACCAAAGGCATACGAGTGAAACTGGATGATGATGACAATAACCGCCCTGGCTGGAAGTTTGCTGAGTATGAGCTAAAAGGTATGCCGGTACGCATAGCCCTCGGCGCACGGGATCTTGATAATAATGTGGCGGAAGTAGCACGTCGCGACACGAAAGAAAAAATGCAGGTATCTCTGGATGGCCTTGCAGAAACAGTAGAAAAATTGCTCGAAGAAATACAAAACAATATGTATCAGCGCGCCATGAAATATCGCGATGAGCATATCACCAAAGTAGATAGTTGGGACGAATTTGTAAAAGTGCTGGAGGAAAAAGGCGGTTTTATTGCTGCTCATTGGGATGGCACTGCTGAAACAGAGGAGAAGATAAAGCAAATGACCAAAGCCACCATCCGATGCATTCCTCTTAATAATGTGCAGGAGGAAGGTAAGTGTATTTTAACAGGCAATCCTTCGAAAGAAAGGGTGTTGTTTGCAATTGCATATTAATTCTTCTGCCTATTTCATTTTACGGCTAGGTCTTTCTATTTTGGGAACTAAACGGACCATGATGGATGAGGAAGACTATCTTGAAGATGACCGCCTTGAAGACGAAGACGAGCATTGGGAAAATGCTTATCAGCGCATTCTGAATATTGATGATTTCACATTCGAGAACCTGAAGCAAATGTCGCATTGGGGCAAATACCTGTCCTTTGCAGCATTTGCCTTATTGTTTTTAGCGGCGCTCGGCTGTGGGCTGATCGTTTTATTAACCCCCCACATACGCCCTATAAGATTTTTCGGAGTGCTCGGCTTTAGCGCTATTTCGCTCGTCATTATCTGCACCTTCCTCTACCCTGCTTTTGAATTATACCAATTCTCCCACACTATGAACACCGCTCTGAAATACCCGCACCAGGGCCGTTTTAATACCGCTATTCAGCATCTTAAAAACATGCTGAAATATATGGGCATACTGGCCCTTGTATTGCTTATTTTTAGCGTACTGCTCTTTATTGTATGGCTGTTATTATAAAAAAAACCATAAAACTTATTGAACATTCAGAAGATTTTATATTTTGTTCTTATAAATCGGCATTATCATGTACAACCTGGAAGAAAATATACACTCAAATATTGAAGTAGATAATGTTGCAAAGTCCTATTTACTGGAAACAGCCAAATGGGCGAAGTTTTTGGGAATATTAGGATTTATTTTTTCTGCCTTCATGACTTTAGGAGGGATAAGTATGGAACTCCTCGGCGCCTTAAATATTGGAGGAAATTACCCCACCTACGGCGTAATGAATTTTACAGTCGTCGGGCTCGTATATATTATTTTGGCTATAGTATTCTTTTATCCGCCATATGCGCTGGTAAAATTTTCCACAAAGATGAAAGCAGCATTAGGCTCTTCAACGAAAGATGGATTTAATAATGGGCTCAATTATCTGAAAGGAGTTTTTAGATTTTATGGGATTTTTGCAGTAGTCTATCTTGTTCTAATGGTATTGATAATTGTTTTTTTGATTATAAAAAATGCCGGCGCGCAAATCTCATAGTTTTACATATCCCCGTACATCGCATCTATCTCCTTAGCATATTTCTGTAGTATCACTTTTCTTTTCAGTTTCAGGGTGGGCGTTATCTCGCCGCTGTCAATGGTCCATTCGTTGGGTAGTAAAGTAAATTTTTTCACCTGTTCGGGATGACTGAAAAGCGTATTGTACTTGTCTAAAACGCTCTGTACAAGTTGTAGCACTTCCGGCAGTTTCAGCAATTCATTTTTATCGTCAGGTATTTTCATATTCGGGTGATTATCCTTCAGGTGTCTTTGCAACTGGGGAATGCTGGGCACTATTAATGCGCTTACAAATTTCTTCCCGTCACCTATCACCATCATTTGCTCTATAAAAGCGCTTTCTTTCATTTTATTTTCCACCACCTGAGGCGCCACATATTTACCGCCTGAAGTTTTGAAAATCTCTTTTTTACGGTCGGTAATTTTCAAAAAACGGCCTTCTGCCCATGTGCCTATATCTCCACTATGAAACCAACCATCTTGCATTACCTCCGCAGTTTGCTGTGGCTTTTTATAATAGCCCATCATAATGTTCCCACCTTTGCAAAGTATCTCCCCGTCTTCTGCAATTTTTACCTCAACATTATCTATAAGAGGGCCCACGGTACCAACCCTGCGGTTCTCACTTTCAAAACGGTTCACAGATACTACCGGCGATGTTTCTGTCAATCCATAGCCCTCCATAATAATGATATTGGCCGCCGTAAATATCCTTATCAACCGCTCCTGGCACGCAGCCGAACCCACCACTATGGCTTTCACATTGTTACCAAGAGCCTCCCTCCATTTATTAAAAATTATCTTGTTGGCAAGGCTCAATTGCATTCGGTAAAATATACTGCCAGGCTTCACATTATCATACTTCATACCCAGCCCCAAGGCCCAGAAAAACAACAGCCTTTTTATGCCCTTCAGTTCCAGCCCCGCACCTACTATTCGTTCATAAACTTTTTCCAGCAGGCGTGGCACTGTAGTGAACACCATCGGTTTCACTTCCTTCAGGTTCTGTCCTATGGTATCCATACTTTCCGCGTAGTAAATAGACACCCCCGCATTGATATAGATATAAGACACCGTGCGTTCAAAAATATGGTTCAATGGCAAAAAACTAAGTGCACGTTCACAATTATGAGCAAAAGTAAATGCAGGCATGGAGTCGTGTATATTGCTCACAATATTGTAGTGGCTCAGCATTACTCCTTTAGGGTCACCGGTGGTCCCCGATGTATAAATGATGGTAGCAAGTGTTTCAGCCTTTATTCGCCTGTTAATGCTGCTATCTTCCGGAAAGTTCTTGTCAACAAGCTCTTTCCAATTTTTTACACCTTCAATTTTATCAAAAGAATAAACATATTTCAGCGTGGGCACCTGCACTGCAATTTCCTTAAAGCGCTCATACAGGTCTGCATTAGCAAGGAAGAGTATCCTTACCCCCGTATCATTTAAGATAAAGGCCAGTTCCGCTACACTGATGGTGGGATAAATAGGCGTCAAGACCGCACCCGTCAATTGCACAGCAAGGTCTGTAATGATCCATTCCGGCCTGTTTGGGGAAATGATGGCAATTTTTTCCTGTTGCTCCGGCTCTAATACCTGGTTGGCAATACCTAATGCTATTATGCCCGTCGCGAGCTGTCGCGCTGTATCCCATACCTCTTTATTAGAATAGGTTTTCCATTCACCACTTTCCTTAGCCGCCAGCATTATAGCCTCTGGTTCATCCCTGAAGCGCTTTTCAACAATATCGAAGATCCTTTCTATCAAGTGTTTTATTCATATAAGACCTTAAATTTAATAAAAAACCTATTATCTGCATTTATTGCTTTTCGGCTCTTAATCCTCTAAATAGCCCACTTATTTGAATTTTAGCATATTATGTTTTATAATGGCATTACTTTTGAAGATAAAATAATTGTTGTGAAGCGGCCATTTGGGTTTTAGGTTTATTTTATGCATTTTACTTTGTTATATGAATTTATCAGTACGTCAATTAATACCTACCCCCCTCAAAGAAAAAATATTAGCCAAAAAATCAGGCATCTGGAACGAAACCCTGACTTTCAATAAAGGTGAACATATTTTTGTGCGTGCTCCATCAGGCACAGGCAAAACCACACTGGTGCATATATTATATCATCTTCGTAAAGACCATGAGGGTACTGTGCAATGGGGCGATCATAATATGGCGACCATAAATCATGAAGACCTCGCTGCATTAAGATCTAAAAATATCAGTATCATTTTCCAGGACATGCGCCTCTTCCCCGAACTCACAGCATGGGAAAACCTGGACATCAAACGTAAGCTTACTGATACTGTCAGCCTGGAACAAATGGAAGAATGGATGGAACGCCTCGGCATAAAAGAAAAAAAGAATTCATTAGGCCGCACCCTTTCTTATGGTGAACAACAACGGGTAGCAATTATACGTGCTCTTTTACAACCTTTCGATTGGCTGCTCATGGATGAGCCCTTCAGCCATCTTGACCATTCAAATATCGACAAAGCAAGAAACCTCATAGCAGAAATAGTGGAGCAACACAAAGCAGGCATGATACTTGCCGACCTGGACGAGAATAATTATTTCAATTACACCAAAACCATCGTACTGTGAGCGCAAAAACACAAATAGAAATGCTGAGGAGATTGCTGATAGGCAACACGCATAAGTCGCGCTTATGGGGGGCTTTATTTGCATTGTTCATGGGCACCACCATGCTATTGCTTACTGTAATGATATGGTGGAATTTTAATGAACTACTTTATGGCAAAAGCCAGTATGATACATTGGGCAGCACTTTTTTGGTGATCGGCAAACGGATAACACAGGAAAATGTAGCCGCTTCACACACCTTCAGCCAGCAGGATATTGACTCCTTAAAACAAGTGCCCGAAGTGCAGGACGTTGGCATCCTCACTTCCAACCATTTTCCTGCTTACGCAAGACTCGGTGGCAAACTCGCTTTTAATACCGACATATTTATGGAGGCCGCCCCCGATCGCTTCCTCGATAATATGCCCTCCGAATGGAACTGGCAGCCTGGCAGCAACGATCTGCCTATTATTCTGTCTTCCCAGTTTTTAGACCTTTACAATTATCTTTTTGCGCCTGGCCAGGGCTTGCCCCAATTATCAGAGTCCTCCATCAAGGCTATAGCTGTTACAATAGAAGTAGGCACAGGTCCTGGCATGTTGCGCTACACAGCGCACGTGGTGGGCTTCTCAGACCGTATCAGTTCCGTATTAGCGCCTGCATCATTTATAGAGTACAACAATAAAATATTCGGCAAACCCGGCGATGTGCAGCCCTCCCGCCTCATATTAAAAGCCAAAGACCCATCTAACACAAAATTTGCCCGCTATATAGAAAGCCACAGTTACACCACAAATTCCCAGAACATGCGCTGGAGCAAAATAAGGTCTATTGTAGAGGTAGTAACTACTGCCACAGGTTTTCTCTCCATCGTACTCATGGGTATAGGCGCATTGGTTTTTATCCTCTTCATAGAATTAACCATAGCCAAGGCACAACATTCCCTCACCCTTCTGCTGGAGCTCGGCTATAGTCCTAAATATCTCGGCAGGTTTATGATGAGCCGTTTTATGCCCCTGGTGCTTATTACTATTGTTATATCCATGTGCATTGCAATTGCATCCCAGCTTGCCGCATCAGTAATGGTAAAACAATTATTGCTAACACTGCCCGCATTCCCCGGCTGGCCGGTATGGCTTGCTTTGATCATAAGTAGCACTATATTATTTACTTTGGTAGGCAGGGCAATTATGAAGGCTATAAGTAATGATGTACTGAGTTAAAAAATGCTATATGGTATTTCGGGGTCCTTTAAAACAGGTCAGAATGAGTGCCGGTTCTGATCAATGTTAATGTATTATTTTCTTCGTTAATTCTCCAGATCAATAACCAATCTGGCTGAATATGACATTCCCAACAATCTTTATAATCACCACTTAATTTATGTGTATTATATTTTACAGCCAAAGACGATTTATTAGCGATTAGGGATATAACTTGTTTTATTTGTATTTCTTTATACCCTCTTTTTAAGACAAGTTTATAATCTCTTTTGAACTTATTTGTATATTCGACCTTATACATTATTTTTTGAGATCGGTAAACAATTGGTCTAAAGACTTTGCTTTACGTGTTTTGCCTTTCCTTGCATCCTCTATAGCTTTTTTCGTGGCAGTATTTGGCTCTTTAAGTATTTTTGCAAAGGGCATAGTCTCTATCAACTCTACAAACTTTTTAGCTTGTTTTGTTTTAGTATCAAT
>Ga0206829_10114_pt1 | contig 30602 bp, 34 predicted proteins | sample Alteio_BWOrgCont_75_FD_152862 | JGI IMG/M metagenome (GOLD analysis project Ga0206829, IMG submission 152862) | Enriched cells from forest soil in Barre Woods Harvard Forest LTER site, Petersham, Massachusetts, United States -... | ecosystem: Environmental > Terrestrial > Soil > Temperate forest >... | reverse complement strand
TTCATCAGCGTATGGAGAACTTTCCTGAATTTATGGAAAGCCTTGAAAAGTATGTGGAAAAATTTATTGGCTTTATGGAATTCGTTTTCAGCTTTATGGAAAATTCCAACTAATTTATGGAAAAGAAAAGGAACTTCAACAATCATCGGTTGAAAGTTTCTGCTCTTAACATTCCTCAATTTGAATCGTAAAAAGTATATTTGCAGCGATGAAATCTAAAAAGTTAATTGGTTTGAATAATTCAACAAGAAAAGGAATCATTTTATTCCTTGTTGTAATATCTATGCTGTTGCCACATGGGGTATCATATAGTTATTACAATGGTTATTCATTGAAATCGAAGGTGCCTTTTCATCCTCCCGGGTATATCGAATTCTCCACGGATACCGTGGCTTCCATTGCTATAAATGCCGTGAATGCACAGGCTGGTTTGCTGTATGATATGACCGATAATAAAGTAATCTGGGTGAAGGCTTTGAATTGCAAACACGATATTGCATCACTTTCAAAAATGATGACTGTTCTGTTGGTAATTGAAAGTATTAATGAAGGAAAATATGGCTGGGATTCATTGGTAACCGTTCCCAAAGAAGCTACTGAAGTGGGCGGATCGAGCGTATATTTGAAGGAAGGTGAAGTCTTCCCTGTTCGTGAACTGGTAAAGGCTTCAATGATCGCTTCGGGCAATGATGCCGCCTTCACACTGGCATGCTTTACCTCTGGAAATGAAAAGCAATTTGTGAATATGATGAATTGGAAAGCCGCGGAGTTAGGCATGGACAGCTCTTTCTTCTCGAATGCAACGGGCATGCCGGCATACAGAGGGATGAGGGATAATTACTCGACTCCGCATGATTTATTATTGCTGGCTGCCGAACTGATAAGGCATAAAGAAATCTTTCAATACACCGCAGTATGTGAAGATTGTATCAATCATGGAACGGATAAATTCCCATACAAAAATCATAACTCCTTAGTCATTCATTACAAGAATGAAGTGGATGGATTAAAGACCGGATTCACGCGTGGTGCGGGCTTTTGCTTAGTCGCTACCGCTAATCGTGCAGAGCATAGAATCATCAGTATTATACTTGGCGTGGCAAGCTCTTATACCCGAGATAATATGGTTGCTGATATGATGAATAAATATTATACATCTATCGGTTTAGGGAAGTTAGGCGACCCTATCATTAAATGAAAAGGCTTCTAAGATATTTTTTGCAGGGGCTTCTTTATACCGTGCCGCTTGTAGTAACTATTGTTGTGATTTATCAAATATTCCGGTGGGTAGATCAACCGATTTATGATCTTGTTCAAAGATTATTTAATGTAAATATCCCTGGACTGGGCGTTATTACAACCATCATTTTAATTACTATCTTTGGAATAATAGGCTCCTATATTGTTGCCACACCCCTTTGGAATTTCATTGAAAAAGGCATCCAAAGAACTCCCTTAGTGAAGTTGATTTATACCGGAGTAAAGGATATGATAGCGGCTTTTGTAGGTGAAAAAAGAAGGTTCAACACTCCTGTTTTAGTAATGATTAATAAAGAAAATAACATTCAGCGAATTGGCTTCATTACTCAACATGACTTGACAGATATTGGCTTAGGTCAAGATAAAGTTGCCGTGTATTTGCCGATGTCATATAGCATCTCCGGCATTGTAGTTATTTGTTTAAAAGAAAATATTACGCCGATAAATGCTTCAGGAGCAGAGATGATGAAGTTCGCGGTATCAGGGGGTGTTACCGAGGTATAATAGTTCTTATTTTATAATAACAATCTTCTTGATTTCAGAAGTATTCCCTGTTTGAACTTTAAGTAAGTAAATTCCATTTTGCAAAGAGGTAAGATCTAATTCGTTATTTCCTTGAAGGAGAGTTTGTTCTGGTAAATTAATAATTACATTTCTGAGAAGGTCAGTTACCATAATATTTTCTGCTTTTTTAGAGAGATTATTGCTAATAAATATCTTACCAGTCGAAGGATTCGGATAAATATTTATTGACTCTGATTGGTCAGGGTACTCTTTAATTCCACTGGTAGAACTATTAGAAATTTGCATATCATCAAAAGCAAGATTGCCGACATATTTTGTAAAAATAAACATCAGGTTTCGTGCAGACAGATCAACGGGAAAAGTAAGTGTGGTGCCAGTTGTAGGAAGATTGGTTTGATAAGAAAGAACATTCCAGGTTATACTGTCAGTTGACCATAAAATAGTTAGAGTATCAAAGGTACTAAATGTTGATCCCTCTCCTTTACACCAAAAAGAAACTAAGTTAGAAGCCACAAAGCTCGGTGTAATCACAGTGTCCTGATTGATTCCGAACTTATAAGATGGAGCTGAGAGTCCTACATTACCGTTTGTTGTATAATAAGAAGGACTGGAAGTAGAATTCCAGCTGAAATACCAGCCTGACACTGAACCTTGGGTTCCATCATAAGTATCAAAGCCTTGTGTTAAGGTTACAGTTTGTGATTTTATGCTCAACCCGACTAAGCAACAAAGGCTTATGAGGAACAAAGTTTTCTTGAAGTTTAAGGAAAGTTTTTTCATTATTTTATTTATTATGTTTTATTAAAAATTTTATCGGGGGCGAAACTAAGCATAATAAAACTGGCGATAGGGTAAAACTTAAAAATACTTTGAAAATATAATCTTCAGCACTTACCTTTAAAAACAAAACAGCCCTTGAATTTTTTCAAAGGCTGTGTTTATTTTATGAGAAATACTACTGAATTATTTCTTCACTTTAGTGTCCGCTTTATTGACGACAGTATCTTTTTCCATCATCTCCTTGCATTTCTTTTCATCACCCATGCACTTTCCTTTTTTATCAAAAGGACAACCGCCTTCTTCACCTTCCATTTCTTTGCAACAAGGCATATCATTGCAACCACCATGGATCATCATCATTCCATGTCCTCCCATTCCTCCATAACATTTTTCCATTTCGATACATTTTTCGTATTTGTGATGACAACACATCCTGCATATTCCTGTAGCTATCGTGCAGATAATAAGAAGTGCCGTAATAGTCAGAACGATACAAGTCAGCCATCTATAGACTTTCCCTAATGAATCCCTTCTGATTTTTGCTAAAAAGTTTAATCCGCAAAGAAAAATAAAAAGTTCGATACAGATTGTAATGTAGATTAAAATTGGCGAATGCATTTTTTTATTATTTTAAATTTATTTATGATTTTATTATCGCTGCAAAATTATGAAAAAATAATTATGAAATACTTTCCGCTACTAATTCTTTGTTAATTTTCTTCACCAAACCTTGAAGAACTTTGCCGGGACCAACTTCAGTGAATGATTTAGCTCCATCATTAATCATCTGCTCAATAGTTTGCGTCCAAAGTACTGGGGCAGTTAATTGAGCTATAAGATTTTTCTTAATTTCATCAGGATTAATTACAGCCATTGCATTCACATTTTGGTAGATAGGGCAGATAGGTTTACTGAATTTTGTGGCATTAATTGCTGTTTCTAATTCTATCCTTGCAGGTTCCATGAATGGAGAATGGAAAGCTCCGCCAACAGATAAAGGCAGAGCACGTCGAGCACCTGCTTCTATCATCTTCTTACAAGCAATATTGATCCCATCTATAGAACCTGAAATAACTAATTGACCAGGGCAATTATAATTAGCAGGAACAACAATTTCACCATCATGATTGGTAATGGAGAGACAAATATGTTCAACGATTTTATCATCCAAGGCAAGGATGGCTGCCATTGTTGAAGGTTCCTTTTCACAAGCCTTTTGCATAGCATTAGCCCTTTTGATTACCAATGATAAGCCATCTTCAAAAGACAAAGTTTTATTAGATACCAACGCCGAAAATTCTCCAAGAGAATGCCCTGCTACCATATCGGGTTGAAAATGCTCAGCTTTAGTTTTCGCTAAGATTAATGAATGAATAAATATCGCAGGCTGTGTAACGTTTGTCTGACGAAGTTCTTCATCAGTTCCAGAAAACATTACATCTGAAATCCTAAATCCAATGATGTCATTCGCCTGCTCGAATAGTTCTTTGGCAGTTTGGTTAGTTTCATAAAGTTCTTTTCCCATTCCTGAGAATTGCGAACCTTGTCCTGGGAATATATAGGCTTTCATTTTGGTTTTAATTTAGGGTGCGAAATTAAACAAAAGGAAATTGATTTTATTATAATCTTCTTTTGATGTCCTTTATGAAATTGCAATTTGCCATTATCCCTATCGTTTACAGAAAAAATTGTATTATTATAATTGGGGATTAATAAAATTATTGTAGTTTTGCGCGCTCAAATAATAAAAGCTAATGGCAAAAGATACAACAAATACATCAAACATAGGCGAATCCTTTAGTAGGGCAGAGCAGTATATTCTTGATAACAAGAAGAGCCTTTCAATAATTTTAGCTGTAATAGTAGTTACGGTTCTCGGATATGTCGGTTATCAGAAATTCATTGTGGCTCCTAATGAAATTCAGGCAGAAAAGGTAATGTTCATGGCTGAACAATACTTTGAAAAGGATTCCATAGATCTTGCAATTAATGGAAAAGATGTTGCACCTGGATTTAAAGAAATTGTCTCAAAATATAGCGGCACCAAATCTGGGAATCTTGCTCATTATTACCTTGGGATTTGCTATTTAAGGAAAGGCATGTTTCAAGAAGCAATCGAGCAATTAAATGCATTTGACGGGAATGATCAAGTTATTGCACCGATTGCAATTGGTGGGATAGGAGATGCATATATGGAACTTGGAAAGACAGATGATGCCATAAAATATTATCTCAAAGCAGCTAATAAAAAGAAGAACAAATTTACTTCACCGATATATTTGATGAAGGCTGCCGGAGCTTATGAAGACACTGGTAAATATGAAGATGCTATTAAGGTTTATCAGCAATTAAGGAAAGAATATTTTGAGACCCAGGAAGGTAGGGAAGCTGATAAATATATTGCAAGAGCAGAAGGCTTAAAGAAATAAGTTTTCCTTTTTATTTCATCTTTTCATTTAATAAATTTCTGTGGCAAATAATAAATCATCTGCTACAACTACCCGAAAGAATAGTCTTTCAGGCGTTAATATGCAAATAGGGATTGTTGTTTCAGATTGGAATTTATCTATTACAAATGCATTGCTAAAGGGTGCTCTAAAAACTCTTAAAAAGAATGGCGTTCAGGAAAAAAATATTACTGTTAAGCATGTTCCCGGCAGTTTTGAACTGCCTTTAGGGGCACAGTTGATGGAAGAAGCTTTTCATCCTGATGCAATTATTTGTCTGGGGTGTGTTATTAGAGGTGAAACTTCTCATTATGATTATATCTGTTCCTCTGTTTCTAATGGAATTATGCAATTGAATCTAAAATTCAACAAGCCTTTTATTTTCGGGGTTCTTACATGCAACGATAATCAACAAGCCATTGATAGAGCCGGAGGAATTATGGGCAATAAAGGAGAGGAAGCTGCTTTCACAGCAATTTCAATGGTTGCCCTTCAATTGGAACTTTTCAATAAAAAATCTTAACCTCATAATTCCTTTCAGTGGGGAGGTAATACAATCCATTTTCTAATATTCCGTGATGATTAATACAACTGTCCTTAGTCCATTTCCCATCATTGAAACTGAGAGATTGATTCTAAGGAAGGTAACACTTGATGATGCTAATGATTTGTTTGCAATTCGCTCTGATATTAGGGTTGTCAGGTACTTGGGAAGAGATAGAAACATTAATATTGATGAGACAATAACTAATATTAATCTGCTTGAAGCAATGTTGAATAATGAAGAAGGCATTCGTTGGGGAATAACCTTGAAGCCTTCTGATAAACTCATTGGAAGCATTGGTTTTTGGAGATTGAATAAACCGCATTTCCGCGCAGAAATAGGTTATGATTTACATCCAGACTTCTGGAATAAAGGCATTATGACGGAAGCCATTAAATTAGTTTCCAACTTCGGATTCCAAAAAATGAACCTTCATAGCATTGAGGCAAATACCGACAAAGATAATATCGCCACTCAAAAAGTTCTTGTCAAGAACGGTTTTGTTAAAGAAGCTCATTTTAAGGAGAATTATTATTACAATGGAAAGTTCCTGGATTCGGTTATTTTCTCTTTGATACAACCTAAATGAGCTGTTTTCTCCATATTCCATTCAATTTTAGGGGTATTAAATCAAATAAAAAAACTTTAAAAGTTTGTTGGTTATACGTCAAATTCTAATTTATAACTACCTATTTATAAGGACATTAGTATTACTAAAAGCAAAAATCAAGTATTTGATTTTTCTCCAAAAGCAGTTGCTTTTCTTGTAAAAGCAGTTGCTTTCTTCTGAAAAGCAGTTGCTTTTTTTGTAGAAGCAGTTGCTTTTCTTATAGAAGCAGTTGCTTTTCTTATAAAAGCAGTTTCTTTCTTCTAAAAAGCAGTTGCTTTTTTTATAGAAGCAGTTCCTATTCCTGGAAAAGCAGTTCCTTTTTTGAAAATAGCAGTTCCTTTTTGGGGAATAGCAATTGCTTTTTTTAGAGATAGAAGTGGCTGGCTGTTCTTCCATAAACAAATGTTATTTTGAACTTAGAAGTATTATTAATTCCATTATCTTCTTTAATTTTAATCTTTGATTGAACAATATTTTCATAGATAATTCGTATTTTTGCAACCTAAATATTAAATATGAAAAAGTACCTTATTACCTTATTAATCATTCTCACCTGCGTGATTTCATTTGCGCAGAACTTCAAAGCCGGATTGAATTTTGGCTTTGATAACACTGATGTTCTTGGGACTGATGTCAATGACGGAGACCAGGATTTTGATAAATTAGGATTGACCATCGGGCTATTTGCACAACTCCCTATTGGTGAAAAAAGCCACATCGGGTTTGAGATGAATTTTATTGAAAAAGGAACCTATACTCCCTTTCCTATTGATTCATCGGGAGCACCCGCTTATGGTTCGCATTCCTTCAAGCTAAGGCTCAATTATATTGAAGTTCCTATACTATATACCCATGATTTTTCATTCAATATCGGCAAAAAACTTATTGATCATTTTTCTTATGAGATAGGTCCTTCAATAGGATTTCTTATTTATTCTGATGTCAACATAGATCAGGCTGGAGCAGTCCCTGTATCTAATTATTATGCTCCTTACAAGGGTTATGACATAAGCGGACTAATCGGTATCGCATATCGTTTTGGAGACAATTGGAAACTGCATATCCGTTATGAAAATTCATTGGTAGCCATTCATCAACATGCAAGTGGCGCAACGGGTTTTAATCCATTTTACTTATATTATAATCCCGGCGAAGTCAATATGGTATTTTCATATTCTTTGAGTTATACTTTTTAATAACATTTCATTTCGATCTAATAATTTATCAAATGAGTTCGCAAAATTTTCTTTCAATAATTAATAACAGCAGCATCAGTCAGGAGTTTAAAAATATTGCTGAAAAGGTCTATCATGGTCATAGGATTTCTAATGAAGAGGGAGTGCTGCTTTTTGAAAAAGGTGAGTTGGGTTACCTTGCCACGCTTGCCAATTACGTAAGAGAGAAGAAGCATGGCAACTTTACTTTCTTCAACAGGAATTTTCATATTGAGCCAACAAATATTTGTGTTTATACTTGTAACTTTTGTTCTTATTCAAGACTCTTGAAAGAGAAGGAAGATGGTTGGGAATTAACCAGCAAAGAGATGATGGATATTGTCCGGTCTTATGATGGAAAGCCTGTTACCGAAGTACATATTGTGGGGGGTGTTCACCCTAAGTTGAACCTTGATTTCTTCTGCGATTTGATTCAACAAATAAAGGCTCATCGTCCTGACCTGCATGTCAAGGCATTCACTGCTGTGGAATTACATTATATGTTTAAAAAGGCACATCTCTCTGTTGAAGAAGGGCTTAAAAAATTAAAGAACAGTGGCATGGATTCTATGCCCGGAGGTGGTGCTGAAATATTTGATGAAGGGGTTAGAAATATCATCTGTGCCGATAAATGCACTTCAGAAGAATGGCTTGAAATCCACCGTACGGCGCACCTTCTTGGTATTCCTTCCAATGTAACAATGCTCTATGGTCATATCGAAAACTTTCATCACAGAATTGATCATCTTGATAGAATAAGAACCTTGCAAGATGAAACTAAAGGCTTCAATACTTTCATTCCGCTGAAGTTCAGGAATGGAGATAATGATATGAGTAATGTTCCCGAATCAAGCACTATTCAAGACCTTCGGAATTATGCTGTGTCAAGAATATATTTAGATAATGTTTCTCATCTCAAAGCATACTGGCCCATGATTGGTCGAGCCACGGCATCTTTGTCTTTGGCGTATGGCGTGGATGATTTGGATGGCACCATTAATGATACCACAAAGATCTATACAATGGCTGGTGCAGAGGAACAAAATCCTGCATTATCTACACAGCAATTAGTAGAATTAATCAAGCAAGTTGGTCGTCATCCTATCGAAAGAGATACTGTTTATAATATCCTTCAAGACTATCAGGATTATGATTTCGACAATGCAAAGACTTCTGAGTTAGTCTCCTGAATTCAATAACTTCAGCAATCCTATATCCTTTTATTAAGGGATGATGTCGATCATTTCCGTTATTGAAAGATGTCATTAAATTAATTGATGAGATTTGCTATCTTTGCAATTCATAAAAGATCAAATACTATGGAAGATTCAAAATCAAAAATCGAAGACCTTGCAGATCATGCAAAAGACTATTTTAATACCAGTGCAGAATTAGTAGAATTAAAGACTAAGCAAAGCATGGCAGCAGTATTGTCTGCTACTCTGGCTAATCTTATTATAGCTGTAATTATATTTATCTTTTTTCTATTCGCAAGTGTCGCCATTGCTTTTTATATTGGGACATTAATCGGAAAAACTTATTTAGGATTTGTAATTGTTGCAGCATGTTATTTATTAGTAGGTTTATTCCTTTGGGCAGGCAAAGAAAAATTGCTTAATAAACCATTATCAAATGTAATCATTAAACAAATATTTAAAGATAGAAATGAAGAACAAGATTGAAAATACAGACCAGCTTCGCAAAGAAATAAAACGCTTGGAAGCATTGAAGAATCAGCAGGAGTTGATCATCAAGCAAGATGTCTATGAGATTAAAGAAAGCTTGAAACCGATTAATATCATTCATAACATCATCAACTCTATTTTATCTAAGAACAATAGCCATGACAAGCCTCATAGTTCTATTTCATTGTTCATTATTTCTGTCATCGAACAGGTGCTTCCAAAGGTATTTTCTAAGTTTGAAGATAAGGTTGATCCACTGGTAAATTCAATTACAGAGAAGCTCTCCAATTTCTTTAATAAAAAGTAAAACCATTTTAAACTATTCGTATATTTGCATTATCATATAGTGCAAGTGCGATGAAAAAAGTCTTACTGTTTATTCTGATTTTTGAACTTTATTTCTGTAATGGAATGAAGGCTCAATTGCAAGGTACTCCTATTCATTGCGGCATTATGCAAAACCTTGAAATGTTGAAGGCTCAAGACCCAACACTTGAGGCAAGAATGCAAGAAATTGAACAAAGAATTCAACAATATATTACCACTCATCCTAATGAAAGAATGAAGAGCATCATCACTGTTCCTGTGGTGTTTCATGTTGTTTATAATACTTTGGATCAGAACATTGATGATTCATTAATTACTTCTCAAATAGATATTCTTAATGAAGATTATAACGCTGCTAATTCTGATCTCGTAAAAGTTCCTCCTTATTACAGAAGCAGGATTGGAAATGTAGCGCTTCATTTCGCCCTTGCCACGCGGGATCCCAATGGCAATGCCACAAATGGGATTGTCCGCAAGCAAACTTCAGTCACTTCTTTTTACAGTGATAACAAAGTAAAATATGATTCTACCGGTGGCGATAATGCCTGGAATAATCAGGAGTATCTTAATGTTTGGATCTGTAATCTTAGTGGAGGATTGCTGGGCTATTCGCAGTTTCCGGGAGGTCCTGCGGCAACTGATGGATGTGTTATTCTATACAATGCCGCAGGTCGCATTAGTGCCGGTGCGCCATACAATTATGGTCGGACACTTTCACATGAAATCGGGCATTGGGTATATCTTCGTCATACATGGGGAGATGCTTACTGCGGCAATGACTCTGTCTCTGATACTCCTACCCAGATGACCGCGACAATTGGTCCTCAGGACTGCCAGAGAATCACTTGCGGCAACGATCCTATTGGGGATCCTTACATGGATTATATGGACTACACAGATGATCAATTTATGTTCCTATTTACTCAAGGTCAGGTGGCAAGAATGACGGCTGCTTTTAATACTTATCGCGCTTCTATTCCAAATTCTAATGGTTTGAATATCGTTTCAACTGCCCCCAATGACGCGGGTATTGGAGCTATCCTGTCTCCTGTCATGACTCCTTGTATTAATGTTACCCAGGACTTCGCTCCTCAAGTAACGCTTACCAATTATGGTTCAAATACCCTGACTTCTGTCACTATTAATTCAAGGATTGATTTCAATAGTACTAAAACTTATCAATGGTCTGGAAGCCTTGCTGCTGGCGCATCAGCGACTATCACTCTTCCTGAAGATACCTCAACAATTACGGGCGATCATATCTATTATTGCTGGACTTCAAACCCTAATGGAATGACAGATGGCAACACTGTCAATGATCGAAGAACTTCCAGTTTTATTATCAAAGAACCTAACACAAATTTCCCGGTGTCCATGGACTTTGAATCACCAACTTTTCCACCTTCAAACTGGTCTATAAAAAACTATGATTGTACTGTGTCATGGCAGCGCACTACCACTGCATTCCATACAGGGACTGCCTGTGCTGTCATGCAAAATTTTGATGATACCACTACTGTCGCTTCACATCTTGAAGACCTTATCACAGAGCCGATTAATCTTGCCGGAAATACGACTCCTACTCTCTACTTTTGGGTAGCCTATTCCCCGCTATCCACGGCTGTTACAGATACTTTAGAAGTTCTTATGTCAACCGATTGCGAGTCTTCTTTTACCTCTATTTATAAGAAGTGGGGAGGTGCTCTTCAGACGGTCCCTCCTCAAGTTACTGCCTTCGTTCCAAACCCTTTCCAGTGGAGGCTTGATTCGATTAATCTGGCTCCCTATTTCCCTGCCTCAAATGCTATATTTATCTTCAGAAACATTTCTGATAAAGGCAATAATTTATATCTTGACGACCTGAATATTCTCCCTACCGGCACGAATCCTATCGTCTATGATGAACAGGTTTATCTCTTTCCGAATCCTGCTCTTGGCATCCTGAATATTGGTTGTCGTATTAGCGATTCAGAGCAAGTTCAGATAACTATTTACAACGTTATTGGGCAATTGATTTATCAATCCATTACCAATGATCAATTATTCCAGATAGACCTTAGCCATGAAGCCAAAGGTGTTTATATCATTCAGCTAAAAACTACTACCAATACTGTAGTTAAGAAGCTGGTTCTTGAATAAGGTCCGGTAATTTTACTGACACTAATTCCAATTATTAATCCTTCTGTGGTGATTTATTTACCAGGTTTTTATTCCCCGCAAAGATAGCAAAGGAAAGGGAGGGAATGTGGGTATAGGGTATAAAGGTATAGGGGGAATAGGGTATAGAGGTATAGGGTATACGGATATAGAGGGAATAGGGTATAAAGATATAGGGTATACGGATATAGAGGTGAATATTTATACCCTATACCTTTATTCCATATACCTCTATACCCTATTCCCCATATACCTCTATACCCTATTCCCTCTATACCTTTATTCCCTATTCATTTTTCCGTATCTTCGCCCCAATCCTCTGCGTTTTTTCCTTCCAAAAGTAACCGATGGCGGCAACAGGTATAGGGAGCGCGAAGTAAGTTGATGTGCTATGAGTGAAAATAAAAAGTGGTTGTCTGATAAGGATTGTTTAGCGTTCTTTTTCTATTGCGATTCTGCCGTTTCGAGATCAAAATTTAAGGGTTCTTTTGGCGGTGGCGACATTGCCATGAGGGTAATGAATGCCAATGAGGGCAAGTCTTTGGAGGAGCTTAAGAAATTGGTTCCTGCGGCTATCAATGCTGAATTTAATGAAGGGGAAAAGGCGAAAAAAAGTCCTGAATTAAACGACCAGCAGGAGTGTGATGCGAAGACGAATTGGAAATTCAAAATAAAGGTTGATGTAGCCTTCGGAAGGAAGCATCAGGATGATAAAAACCGATGGGCGAGGGAGGATATTGCGAATAATACCGAGCATAGTAAATATAGAAGGGAGCGGGATAAGTTGAGAAAAAGGGAGAAGGCGAGGGTGAAGGCTCGGAAGATAAAGGTTGCTGACGTATTGGATAAACAAATTGCCAGAAGGGTGAAGTTGGCGGCAAGAAATGAATAGGTTTGATTTGGATTAATCCTGATTATAAGGGGATTTGAAAACTTTAGTAGAAATATAGTTCAGTAATGATAGTAAAACCTTGTTACCTTATTTTATTCAACACAAGTGGTTAATAATGTTAAATTCATCTTTGTCTAATTTTCTACTAAGGTTAAAAATATTTTAACAGATTTAATCAATTATCAATAGGTTATTCTGCATAAAACCGGCAAGACATTTAACGTTGAGATCTCTTTGAAAACTATCCGCAGAAAATGTAATAGTTATAGAGAAGTATTTTTAGACAAGTAACAATGAAATCGCAAATGGGAATCGGAAAGCAGGAAACTGGGATGCAAACCCTGTTATTCATGAAGAGGGATTCAAAATCTGCTTTTCCTTCTTTTCAAAAGGGTGCACCTTTTTGGGGGTACTTTGACAAGTGGGGTCAAAAACGTGTACCTTTTCGGGGGTACTTCTCATCTTTTGACATAGACTTCTCATCTTTTTGGTGGCACTTCTCACCTTTTCATATAGACCTTGCACCTTTTCGGTCAAACCTTGTACCTTTCCCTCAGAAAGGTGACAAGTGGGGTCAAAAAGGTGCAGCTTTTCGAGGCAACTTAGAGAAGTGGGGTCAAAAAGGTGAAACTTTTTGTGGAAAAGGTGAGAAGTGCCATCGAAAAGGTGAAGCTTTTTGTGGAAAAGGTGCAAGGTCTATCCGAAAAGGTGCAGCTTTTCATGAAAAAGGTGCAGCTTTTCAAAAACTGTCTCTGGGGATTGAAAAGAGAGGTGAAAGGACTTGCAGAAAAGGAATAGAATAATTAAAATACATTATAAACAATTAAAAATTAAGAGAAATGAGAATTATCACTAACGTACTAAGAGAATTTTTTACTGTCGTAGAGACAGCAAAAGTTTCTACCATGCTGCGACATGCTGCAGCAATTTTAACCAACACTTTGACCTTTCCTGCAATACCGCACAATAATGTGGCTGTAAAGGCAGCGGCTTTGTTATTACAAGACATGGAAATAGCAAAGGATGGAAGTAAAGAGGCGCAAGATAACTATGATGCGCAATTAGAAGTTTGTAATGAAATTATGGAGGCAAATTATAATTATGTTGACCTCGTTGGCGGCGGCGATTCAGCAATAAATTTATTGGCTGGTTGTAATTCTGAAAGCGATAACACATCAAGGACTGCTGCTCCTGGAACTCCTGAAAATATCAAGCTGTCTTATACTCGGTTTGGAAATCAAATCAAGATAGAATGGGAGACGGAAGATTTGTCTTATGGAGCAGTTATTATATCTACCACAGATGCTACGGTAACGGTGGTACAATCCGGTCCGATGCAGATAAAAGTTACCTGCGGAACGACGGTTATTTTTATTGATTTGGCAACAAAAAACAATGCTGTTATCGCTAATCTTACGGCAGGGACGACTATTGTTCCGAGTGTTGTATTTTTTAATCCAAATGGTCTGTCTCCTATCATAAAGACCACAGGGAAGCTGGTGCCATCGGCATAAAAATAATTAGGAATCAGGAATTACGAATTAGGAGATTAAGATTCTCGAAATTTCCTAATTCGTAATTCGTAATTCCTAATTGATTTTGTAATTTTGCAATATGAAGAAAGAAGATATGGGATTAGTATATGCCGACATTGAGTTGATAAACGCAGGGGACTTGGAAATGGTTCGCCGAAACTACATGGATAAGGATGAAATCAAAAGAATGCGTCTCAATATCCTGGTTGATTCGGGCGCAGACATTATGGCAATTAATGAAGGTATTCAAGAAGTTTTGCAACTTCCATTCATCGAAAAAAGAAAGATAAGATTGGCAAATGATACTATCGTGGAATATGATGTGGTAGGACCGGTAATTGTAAAATTTGAAAACAGAACCGCCTCCTGCAATGCCCTATTGCTTGACAATGATGCCGAACCACTGCTTGGCGTAATTCCTATGGAAGAAATGGATGTGGTTATTAATCCGCTCAAGCGACAGTTATTGGTTAATCCCGACCATCTTGATGGAGCAGTGTTGAGGTTGAAATAATTTCTATTTACAATTTTGGAAATCGAACATCCAAAATCATAAATCGTAAATAAATCGTATCTTTGCCTCGAAGTTAATCATAAAATTATGAAGCAAATTAAAGCCACCGATACACTTATTTTATCTATCCCCGAAAGAATTCAATTAGTAGAAGATATTTGGGATACTATTGCCGAACAAGCTGATTCTATTGACCTGACGGAGGATGAAAAGAAGCTGATAGACCAACGATTGGAGGCATATCATAAGAATCCTGAAGCAGGGTCGCCCTGGGAAGATGTCTATAAAAGAATAACTTCCGGAAATGTTAAATAAAATTATCACAAGACCGGAAGCCGAGCAAGACTTAGCTGAAATTTTTGATTGGTATGAAGAAAAAAGAAAGGGCTTAGGGTTCGATTTCCTTTTACAAGTTGATGCAGGGTTGAGGCTATTGGCAAGGAATCCCAAGATAAATTCCATAGTCTATAAAACCATACGAATTCATCTCATCAAACGGTTTCCTTATAAGATATTTTACTTTATCTATGAAGACAAAATTGTCATAGTCGGTGTGATTCATGCAAGCAGAAGAACAACTATTATGAAAAGAAGGACAAGGAAAAAAAGTAAGGATGAATAATAAATCAAGAGATGGGAATTGTCCGGCATTCGTAATTCCTAATTCGTAATTCCTAATTGTTTTTATATGTTTGCATCATAAATAAAGCAAATTTATGATCACACATACAATTAAATTAACAATGATTCTCCTTTTCCTGCAAGGGATTGCAATGGGTCAGACAGATTCTGACAAGGCTTCAAAACCTGCTACGCCAGAGGTCTTTACTTATGTGGAAGAGATGCCAAAATTCATTGGCGGACAAGATGCTATGATGAAATATATTGCAGCTACTGTCAAGTACCCTGATAGTGCCAGAGATAAAGGTATTCAGGGCAAAGTATTTGTGAATTTTGTTGTGAATGAAGATGGCAAAATCAGCAATGTAAAAATATTAAGAGGCATCGGAGGGGGCTGTGATGAAGAGGCAAAGCGAGTTGTTGAAGGAATGCCTGTTTGGGAACCCGGAAAACAGAATGGAAAGAATGTAGCAGTGTATTTTAATCTTCCGATTCAATTTAGAATTGTTGAGGATACTCTTCAAAAACGAGAAATTAAATCTTCTTCTAAACCCATTCATGATTCAATTTATTCCAAGGTTACCGATCGTGCAAAATTTTCTGGCGGCGATGATGCAAGAAAAGATTATTTGAATTATAATATCAAATATCCTAAGATAGCTATCGCATCAAATGTTCAAGGCAAAGTAACAGTTCGCTTTATAGTGAATGCTGATGGCAAGTTAAGTGACGTAACTGTTATGAAAGGGATTGGAAGTGGCTGTGATCAGGAAGCAAAACGTGTGATAGAAGCCATGCCAGACTGGATTCCTGCACAACGAAAAGGAATAAATGTATCATCTTATTATGAACTGACAATAAACTTTGTATTGCCAAACGCCGATGAAAGAATTCGTCGTCGCTCGAATGCAGATCCGAATAATGTTAACCATTTTTATCATTAATATATATCACAATTAAAACAAATTTCCAATGCTTTTAAAACTAACCAAATAAAATTTATGATGAAGAAGGTAATGAGATTAATGGTGGTGATGGTTCTGCTGAATGGAGCAGCAATCAGCCAAACAAATACAAGAACTGATGTATATTCTTGGGTAGAAGAAATGCCAAAGTTTAACGGAGGAGAAGATTCTCTGTTTAAATATATTTCCAATAACATAAGGTATCCAAAGATTGCTTTAATGTCAAATGTTCAAGGAACAGTTTATGTAAACTTTATAATTAATCCTGATGGAAAAGTTAGTGATGTAAAAGTTTTGAGAGGAATAGGTTCAGGATGTGATGAAGAAGCATTAAGAGTTGTGCAATCAATGCCTGATTGGAATCCAGGAACACAATTAAGCAAGAAAGTATCTGTAACTTTAAATCTGCCTATTAAATTTAAATTGGGAAGCAGTGATTCTTTAAATAAATAGAATCCTAATTCCTAATTTTTAATTCCTAATTGATTTTAGTATCGAATAAATTATACTTCAAGATACAGAAGATAGCGCGGAAACCATCCTTCCATCCAATCTTTTTTCCTTCCTCATAAGTCCTTCCGTAATAAGAAATCCCGACTTCATAGATCCTTACCTTCGGCACCCGCGAAATCTTCGCAGTAACCTCCGGCTCAAAGCCAAATCGCTTCTCTTTAAGGGCAAGTCCCTTGATAATATCCGACCGGAATACCTTGTAACAAGTCTCCATGTCAGTAAGGTTAAGATTAGTGCCCATGTTCGAGAGCGTAGTGAGTAATTTATTGCCAATGGTATGCCAGAAAAACAGCACGCGGTGCGGCTTTCCACCCATAAAGCGCGAACCATAAACAACATCCGCATAGCCATCAATGATCGGCTTCAGAAGGAGATTATATTCATTAGGATCATACTCCAAATCGGCATCCTGCACGATTAAAAAGTCGCCGGTAGCCAACTTAATGCCATTATGAATCGCCGCTCCCTTGCCTTGATTCACCTCATGCTTAAAGAGCTGGATGTTAGTGATATTATTCTTGGCGATGTATTCTTCAAGAACCTTTTGAGTCTCATCTTTTGAGCAATCATTGACAATGATTATCTCCTTCTCGATGTCATGATTTAATTTCACTGCAATGACTTTGTCAAGGATCAGGTGGATGGTTCGGGCTTCATTATATGCCGGAATAATGATGGATAATTTTCGCATAAATTTATATTTGTTTGTTGTTTAATTCTTCAATATTTGTTTCATTCACCACGTATAGCGGGCGATTTCGGATGTTAGCACTGATTCTTCCGATGTATTCTCCGATGATTCCGATGCTTAATAATTGAATCCCTCCAAGGAATAAAACGACCAGTATTAAAGATGTCCAGCCACGCACAGTGTTGTGTAAAATTATCTTTTCATACAGGGCAAAAAGGATCAGGATAAAAGATATTCCAGAGAAAGTAAAGCCAAGAAAGGAAGCGAATTTCAAAGGAAAGTTAGAGAAAGAAGTGATGCCATCAAAGGCGAATCGAAGCATCTTGGAATATGTGTAGCCAGTCTTCCCAAGCAATCTTTCATCCCTGTCATACTCCACAAAAGTCTGTTTAAAACCAGCCCATGCTATCTGCCCCCGAAGATACTTCTGTTGTTCCGGCATGTTCTTCAAAGTATTAATTATTTTTCGGTCAATGATCCTGAAGTCCCCAGTATCCAATGGAATCCGAACAGTAGTAATTCTATCCATCAAGCGATAAAATACCTTGGCTGTTATCTTTTTTAGGAAAGATTCTCCCTTTCTTATCCGCCTTCTCGCATAAACCACATTGAATCCTTCCATCATCTTTTGATAAAGATTAATGATTAATTCAGGAGGGTCTTGAAGGTCGGCATCAATGATAACAGTTGCATCGCCTTCACAAATATCCAAGCCGGCAGTTACGGCAACTTGATGCCCAAAGTTCCTGCTGAAATCAATGTACTTGACATTCGTATTCTCTTTAGAAAAAGCTTTGATAATATTTATAGAATCATCAACACTCCCATCATTAATAAATATGAACTGGTATGAAACCACAAGCGCAGCAATGACTTTCAACAATCGTTCATAAATAATGGGGAGGTTTTTCTCCTCATTATAAACAGGAATAATTACAGACAATTGAATCTTCGACATCTATAATTTCTTTTCGTAAGCCACGATTTTAAGTTCCATTTCATCTATATAAACTGGGTAATTCCCAAGGTTCCAAAGATAACATTTTAGCAAATCATCCTTCTTAATATCCTTCGGAACCGGAGCAGTAAAGTAAACAGGAGTCCATTCCTTAGTGGTCTTGATGGCATCTTGAACGTTCATGTAAAGGTAAGAATAAGGTATGGAATTATTCTCAAAAGAAATAACAACATTTGCATCAGCATACAAGTTTTCTGAATAAACCATTGCTTTAAAAATCACCAAGGAGCTTTTATTATTCAATAAAGAATCATCTATTCTATAGGTAAAACCATCGCTGAATTTATTAGAGGAATCAGTCTTTGATGAATTGGTTCCATTATAAGAAACCTCATCAGAAAGATTGTTGAAATGCTCGTCAGGAGCGGCTTTATCGAAGTTTAATTTTTTATGATATAGTTCTTTCTTATTCCATTTCTGTTCATTAGAAACTAAGGCAGTATTGGTCTTCGGAAACTCTTTAACGATGCTGTATTTTACATTTGGTAGCTTTGATAAATCATCTTTACTAATGCAATAATAATCATAAACAGGGTTATAAGTATCTATATTCTTAACAGGATTCAGCCATGAAAGATGATAATGGTTTCTATAGAAATTAATATCTGTTTCAGGGAAGAGATTGATGCCGATACTCAAATTATTCTTCTCATCCGGTATAGGCTTTTTGTTTTGAATCAGATAAGAAACCATTGACTTTATATCTGCTTCAGGCTTCCATGATAAAGTATATATAAGGTTTGCATTGGCAATGAAATTAATGGTGAAGAATGCCATTAAAGTAGCCATGATAATAACAATTGACTTGGTAAACCTGTCTTGAAGTTTATCCATAACAAAGATAAAAAACAGGATAAACAAAGGGTAATAATACATGGCTGTTCGTTCCATAGGAAAAAGGATTCCTAACAATTGATGTTGAATGATATTAGCAAGAATACACAACATTAATAACATAGAAATAAACATCCAAAAGGAAATTTCCAGATGAGGTTTATTCTTTCTTTGTTCAAGAATAATTTTGACAATGATTGGTAGTGAGATAAGTAGTATTCCTATTGTATATACCTCGACAACCCTTATCATTAGTACGTTTTCATAGACGCTTGATGTAATTAACGAGAATATTGAATCATACCAAAAGCCAGTGCTTCCACCAAAAAATAATGCTCCTGAACTTTTTTCTTTAAGGATAATGGGGATAAGGAAAATCAGGATACTTAAAGGGGAGACGATGCTTAGATTTTCTTTGATAAGAGAAAGAATATTCTTAGATTCATAATTAATAATCCTAATGGTATTTATTAAAACAATTAAGCCTGCCATTATTAAAAAATAATTCAGCAAACTGACATTAGCAAGGGTGGCTAATGCAGCAAATAGAACAGAAAGAAACCCGCTTAAATAATTTTTTCCACCTTCAATAAACAGATAGGCAAAATAAAGACTCGCCATCATCAAACCCATTGATAAACCATAGCCTCTTGCTAATGAAAAGAAATCTAAAAGGAAAGGATTAAAGTTGAGAATAAGGAAGGAGCCAATAATTAAAATTGGTGATGAAAGCCTTCTTGACAGCTTTGCGGAATAGAAGATGAAAAGCATGTGGGAAAGGAGATTGGGTAACCTCAACGCCATTTCATTCAAACCAAATACATGATAACACAAGCGCATCAGCCAGGTATTCAACAAATGATTATTTGCATTCATGCTATTGTAAATCGAGGGGACAATAAAATCCTTGCGAACATATTCCAGATAGCTCCAGCTTTCATCCCAGGTGAAGGAAAGTAGATAAGCCCTTGTTACAGTATATGCAAGGGCTGTCAGACCAAGAATAATCAGAATAATGTCGCTCGTCCTATTGCTTTTATTCAAGCTATTTTCTTTGAAAAGATTCATTTTAATCGGGCGCAAAGTACGAACATTTAATGGATAAATAAATCTATTCTATACATAGAGAAGATTCTGAAAAATATTTGCACCACAGATTTCACGGATTACCACAGCTTCCTAATGAACAAAATCTGTGGTAATCCGCGAAATCTGTGGTGCTATATTCAGAAATTATCTCTATCTTAGTATATTTCCCTGATGATGCTTAATTTTGCATCAATGATTATGAATAAAGAAAAGCAAGACATCAGGGCTGTTTCCCTTGAAAACATTAAGGAATTCTTGGTGGAGAAAGGTGAAAAACCTTATCGCGCCAAGCAAATTTATGAATGGCTTTGGGAAAAATCTGCGCACTCTTTTGAGGAGATGAGCAACCTCTCGAAACCTTTGCGAGAATTATTACAAAATCATTTTGAGATCAATGCCCTGACCATCAAAAACATGCAGAAAAGCAATGACGGCACCATCAAGAATGCGTTCCGGTTATTCGACGGGAATATTGTGGAAGGGGTCTTGATTCCCGCTGATGACCGCATGACTGCCTGTGTGTCTTCGCAGGTGGGATGCAGCCTTACGTGCAAGTTTTGTGCTACCGGAAGGATGGATCGCCTCCGCAATTTGAATGCCGATGAAATCTATGATCAGGTGGTGGCTATCAGGAATCAGGCTATCGAACATTTTGATATTCCGTTGTCGAATATCGTCTATATGGGCATGGGTGAGCCGCTGTTGAATTACGCAAATGTCCTGCAAAGTATCGAACATATTACCTCTCCCAATGGCTTGAATATGTCTCCCAAAAGAATCACTGTTTCTACCGCCGGCATAGCTCGAATGATTATGAAATTGGGTGATGATGATGTCAAATTCAACCTTGCTTTGTCGCTCCATGCAGCCAATGATACCAAGCGAAGTGAGATCATGCCCATCAACGAACACAACAACCTCGAAGCATTGATTGAGGCATTGAAATATTTCTATGACAAGACCAGCACGAGGATAACTTATGAGTACATCATCTTCAAGGATTTCAATGATTCTTTGGAGGATGCGAGGGAGCTTTATAACTTCGCCAAACAGGTGCCCTGCAAGATTAATATCATCGAATACAACCCCATTGAGAACAGCGAATTCCAGAACACTTCATTCGATAAAACCGAAGCCTTCAAAGATTATTTGGAAAGCAAAAACATCATCGTCAATATCCGCCGCAGCCGTGGCAAAGACATTGATGCGGCTTGCGGGCAACTGGCGAATAAAACAAATCAGTGAAAAGTGAATAGTGAACAGTGAATAGTGAACAGTGAACAGTGCCTCGGCGGTATTGTTAACTGTTCACTGTTCACTGTTCACTGTTCACTGTTCACTATTCACTATTCACTATTCACTATTCACTATTCACTAAAAAAGCCTCTGAATCTTTCGACTCGGAGGCTTAATTTTTTTGCGATAAATCCTTAATGAACTACTGCGCCCAAAAAGTCTTTGGGTCAGACCAAACTATTAACGGATCAGTTCCATCATAAGCAACCTGAACGGAATACTGCGTTTGAGGAATAAGACCGGTTAATGGAAATCTTTCTTTCGTCGCTACATGCAACAAAATGGTGACACCAGTAGCAACATTAGTAAGTCTCACCCAGGTGCCATGGCAAAACTTCGTTGATTTCTTAAAGACAATAATTTCACGACCAACAACACCATCAACTGAAGTAGCACTTTCAATAACTGGCTTGTCCATTTGACCAACCGCTGCATGAGGCACAGCCATTTCCAACCCCAAACTCTTCAATTTCGATTCAACACCGCCACACTGAAGATTGCCTTCAGTGGCTACGATGCCTGCTTGTTTTTTAAAGTCTGCCATAGCATCTCTGGCATTCTCTTTCTCGGTCTCCGTACCTGTCGGTGCGGCTTCGTGGGTGGACAACATCAAGGCTCCGGCAGCCATGTAGTCTGCCTCTTGAGTTCCTACCAGAGTCACGTTCGGATTGCCCGTGATACCTGGCTTCGTGTCCGTCCACGGGGTCTTCGTAACCGTCCAAATATCAACCATCGTTGATTCTGGTTCATTCCCGTAATAGGTGTTTAATTTAAACATTACTTCTTTTTTTTTATTTAATTAGGGCGCAAAGATATTAAATATCTGTAACTTCAAAACAATGTCAGAAAAAACTTTCTTACCTGTTTTTCCCAGCAAAAATGAAATTTTGATAAAACAGCTTTTAATGAATCCAATCCTGATTACGTTCAATTCATCCTTCATCACTTTCAAGGCAATCCTATTCACGTTCAGGTCAATCTTGTTCACGTTCAGGTCATCCTTGTTCACGTTCAGGTCAATCTTGTTCACGTTCAGGTCATCCTTGTTCACGTTCAGGTCAATCTTGTTCACGTTCAGCTCAACCTTGTTCACGTTCAGCTCAACCTTGTTCACGTTCAGCTCAACCTTGTTCACGTTCAGCTCAACCTTGTTCACGTTCAGCTCAACCGTGTTCACGTTCAGGTCAACCGTGTTCACGTTCAGGTCAACCGTGTTCACGTTCAGGCTGAAAGTAAACAGCGATTTTCGTCTTTTTACATCTAAAACATAGCTGCAACCCGCGAGAAGTAAGGGAAAACCACTGTTTTTACAATAGAAAGTCAGAATATCTTTATTTAATCACTCCTATATATAGTCAATCCTTAAAAAGTCATTTTAAAGAAATACCAATTATAAAGCATTGATAAATAGTAATATGATTGTCCGTATTAATACCTAATGTTGTTAAAATAATGAATATTGAACAAGGAATAATGAATGTTGAAGGAAGTAAGGTTGAAATAAGAAGGAATGAATTAGAGAATTCAGTATTTGTCAGAATTCCAAATCAACATTCATTATTCCTTGTTCAATATTCATTATTTCCTTTGTTAGGTATCAAGACGGACATTCATTAAGAGTAAAAAATAAATTCACAAAAAGCTTAGCCTCCCTTTTCCATTTATTCATCATCCTTTTGAAGTTCATTGCTGAACAGGCGAGCAAAACATTTATTTCATCTCCCTTTACAGCCCATTGCTCCACGACGCTTTCGTCACTCAAATCACGAACGGGTTTTAGCATCAACAGACCAACCATTAAACGAATCGGTTTGCCAGGACAACCCATATCTTCGCTATAATACTTCTTAAATTCATCCTCAAATATTTGCCAATTAAACGCATTGGCTAAAATATAGAGTGAATGCTCATGGTTCAATTGTTCCTCAAAGGAAGAATATAAACCTAATTGAGCGGGATTTTCTTTCTTATTTAGCATGTGCAAATTTGCAGGTTTTTGGACAATCATACAAACTTTCCTGCAACTATTTTGAAACACTTACCGATATAGCATAAATTTTTAGGACTTTCATATTCATTACCCCCTGCTTTAGCTTACGGGTAGAATTGAATAAAAATACAATGGCTTTAGCCCTCAAACAATGCTCCGGTTCGGCTGTGCAGCAATAAAAGGAAAATGAATAGTTTTATGAAATCGCATAAAGCATCCGATGTATTCTTCTTTTTATTAGAATCCCTCAAGATTTTTTATCCATGAAGTGCTCACCCTTCATTCAGGCAAGTCTCTACAGCTTCTATTAATTCTTCGTTCGTAAATGGCTTACTCAAGTAGAAATCAGCACCAGCTTTTAATCCTTTTTTTACTTCATAAGGAGCAGAGCCGGCAGAGAAAAATATTAATGGAATTTCCTTTGTCGTTGCTTCATTTTTAATCAGATTTAAAAATTCAAGACCATTGGTTTCGGGCATCATAATATCACAGATGATCACATCAGGATGATTTTTTCTGGCACTATCAAAACCCTTTCTACCATTGACAGCTGTCAATGCGTTATATCCAGAAAGCTCCAACAATTCAGCGGTATTCTCCCTGATATCATAATTATCTTCTATGATTAATATACTTTTCATAATGCAAAATTACGGTAACAATTTAGGAAAAAAGATGACGACGGTCACCTTCGAATATGATTTATTGCAGATAGTCTTTAGGACAAAATTTCGCAACTACATCAAACAATTCTTCCATCTCAAAGGGCTTGCGAATATACGCAGATGCACCCATATCTATACCTATCTGAATATCTTTTTTCTCTGTGCTTGCTGAAATAAAAATGAATGGAATATGGGCTGTAGAAGAGTTATTCTTCATATGTTTGAGCACTTCATACCCATTCATCACTGGCATCATGATATCGCAGAGAATGATGTCAGGGATTTCTTCCACAGCAAGTTGATAACCCATGCCGCCATCAACAGCGACGATAACTGAATAGCCTTCTAATTCAAGCATTTCAGTAATATTTTCCCGGATGTCCAGATTGTCTTCGATAAGTAAAAGGGTTTTCATTTAGCGTTTATTTTGTTTGAATTTGGAAATAAATGAGCTTCCGGTGCAACCATTGACTTTATAGTGATTTGGTTTCCTTTTGAAGGTGCAAATATATGAAATGAAGTAATTTTATTAATGTATTACAATGAAATTTAACTTCTGCTAATTGCCTGAAATTAACTATTTTTGCCCTTGTTAATTAACAAAATGGCATCTAAAACTTCCTTTACGGATTACGAATTAGTAAGAGCGATTCACTTGGACAACAAGGAGGTTCTTGATTATTTGTTTGAGAATAACTATCACAAAGTCAGAAAATTAGTTTTAGCAAATGGAGGCACTGAAGCGCAGGCAAGCAGTGCCTTGCAACAAGCAATTGTAGAGCTTTGGTATCAAATAAATCACCATCAATTTAAACCTGAAAAGGATTTAGATACTTATCTTTTTAATCTTGTAAAAGATGGTTGGGGAAAGGAAAAATCCAGCTCCGCTTTTTATCATTCCATCACGCAAACCCCAAATAAACAGTATGATTCAGATGTTATTTCAAAATGCGTTGAAATCATTGAACCGCTTCAGAAAACATTGCTTTGTTATTACTATTTTGAGGGATATGATTGGGCAAGAATGACGATGATTTTAAATCTTGAAAACAAGAATGTTACAGAAAGAAAATTTGATGAATCCAAGAACCAATTACATTCTTTAATAAAAATCAGGTATCCTGAAATTGATAATGAGAAGGACTTTGAAAGAGTTATTTCAAGTGGAGTTTGTGCTTTTCGTTATAAAGAGTTGATGAGTTTTATTCAGAATAATGTCGCGATACCTGTGGTTGAAAAGTCCATTAATCTGACTTGGATTTTAGTAATGTTGGTTATAATTATAGGTGGAATTGGTACTTGGTTATACAGTAATGATTTTTCATTTGATGGAAAGGAAAAGAATGAACTTTCAGCCATAAAGAAAAAGGATACCTTATCTGATGAATCAACAAATAAAAAACCAAAAGAAAAGGAAATAAAAAATCAACAAAAAAGGATTAATCAGACCATTAAGGATATTGATTCGATGGAATATATCGCTAAGGATACAAGCAAAGACGAAGACCTTCAAATTCCTAATGGAAAAATTCAAGAGGTCAACTCAAATGGCGATATAATTATTAAAGAAGTTATTGACACTTCAAGCAATGGCGATATTGTTGTTAAGAAGGATGAATTGCTGTTTACCATGTATTGCAGAGTTGTTGATAAACCAACTGTTTCAGATACTCTTAGTGAAGTAAAATCGAAAGAGTCGAATACTTCAACTGCCAATCAAACTGCCGAACTTTTAAATCCCCAGGCTAAACTTCCTGTAGAAGAACAAAAGATTAAAGTTTACCAGGTGGAACTATGGCATTCTCCGGTGAATTATAAGGGTTATAAGATGCAGAAGAGCAAAATAATTATTTATGGAATTGAAAATACGGAAATGATTTCACTCGTTAGTTTTGATGAGAATATTTACCTGCATTCCGGACCTAATTTTTACATGTTGATTCCATCAATCGACTTCCGTCCTTTCCTAAAATTAAAAGACAAATTAACCATAGCAGAATTGACTAAATGAAACTAACTTTCAATAAATATCATGGCACAGGAAATGACTTTATCCTGATAGATAATCGTAAAGAAATCTTTGCCGGCAATAAAGAATTAATCAAGCATCTTTGTGATAGAAGATTCGGCATCGGTGCCGATGGTTTGATTATTTTAAACAAGTCAGAAAGCATACCTTTGAAGATGACATATTATAACTCTGATGGTAATGAAAGTACCATGTGTGGCAATGGCGGAAGATGTTTTGTCGCTTTTGCAAAACGTCTTGGCATGATTACTAAATCTACCTACTTTGAAGCTATTGATGGTACACATCAGGCAAGTATTATTCAAGAGGAAAAGATAGATCGAAAACAAACCGTGATGAATGTCAAATTAGGCATGAAAAATGTTCAGGGAATAGAGCAGGATAAAGATTATATTTTTATGGATACAGGCTCTCCGCATTATGTGATAAGGGTAGAGGATGTTAGTAAAACTGATGTAATAACAGAGGGAAGGAAAATAAGATATAATGATCGTTTCAAAGACAAAGGAACTAATGTAAATTTTATTCAGGTTAAAGATGATTCCTTATACGTTCGTACTTATGAAAGGGGTGTGGAAGATGAGACATTTTCATGTGGTACAGGTGTTACTGCTGCGGCTCTGGCTGCGGATTATTGGAACTTGTTCAATACTAAAGGACTTTATAAAATCAGCACTCCGGGTGGTGAACTTAAAGTCCATTACAAGAGGGTTGGTAACAACTTTGAGAATGTTTTTCTGGAAGGTGCTGCGACATTTGTTTTTGAGGGAGAAATTGAGATTTGATTTTATTGTCTAAAGATTAATGCTGCTTTGTTTATAATGGATAAAGGATAATCCTGATATAAATTTATGACCACAAAAAAAGCCATAAAAAGAACAACTTCTAAATCCTCAAATGGAATTAAAATAACCGAGGTTTCTTCCAATCCTTCAACATTAAAAAGCCTTAAATTCAAGCTTGGAATTATTATTGCCATATTCTCCTTTCTCCTTTATTCTCTAAGCCTTTCATTCAAATATACCTTAGATGACCCAACTGTTTTAAAAGAAAATTCTTTAGTTACAAAAGGGTTTAAGGGGATTCCTGAAATTTTAAAAACTGACTATTGGTTCGGGACTAATATACGCATACCTGAATACCGTCCGGCACCTTTATTTGTTTATGCTGTAATATGGCAGGTTTTTCCAGATAACCCTGTCGTTTTTCATCTGTTGAATGTATTTCTATATGCAATATGTTGCTGGTTATTATTTCTGGTTCTTTGCAGGTTGTTTGAGAAGCAAAACCTACTGTTCCCATTCATTTGTTGTCTTCTATACAGTGCTCATCCCTTACATACTGAAGTAGTGAACAGCATTAAAAGTTTAGATGAAATATTATGTTTTCTTTTTGCCCTGTTATCGGTTCTTTATATTCTTGATTATGTAAGCCAAAAATCTATTGTAAAATTAATACTTGGAGTTGTCTTTTTCTTTTTTTCATTACTATCAAAAGAGACTGGAATTTCTTATCTTTTGATAACCCCTTTAATACTTTTCGTATTCACTAAGACTGACGTCAAAAGGATTGTTATCCCTTCTATGGCAATGGTTCTGGCAACAGCATTGTTTTTCTTTATTCGTTATAAAGTGCTGGAAGGTGTCCCTGCTCATGGCTTTAATTCTCCTATGAATAATTCATTGACTACTGCTCCTGATTTCATCAGTCAGAAAGCTACAGCATTTTATGTTTTACTGAAATATATTTTGTCGTTGGTAGTTCCTTATCAGCTATCATTTGACTACTCGTATGCACAGATTCCCATTCTAAAAATCAGCAATCCTATTGCCATTATTTCAATATTGTTTTATCTGGCAATGGGTGTTTATGCAGTCCTGAAAATAAAGCAAAAAGATGTTCTTGCATTCGCCATATTATTCTATCTTTTTACCCTTGCTCCTGTATCTAATATCTTCCTGATAATCGGTTCCCCGATGGCTGAACGGTTTATGTTTATGCCATCTCTGGGATACTGTATTATACTGACTTATTTACTGATAAAACTTTCCAAATCAGAACAATTTAAAAGTAAATTCAACTCCATCAAACAGTTCTTCTTATTCAATTCAACTCTCTTCATATTAGTCTTTATCATAATAGGTCTATACGCTGCTAAAACCCTTGCCAGAAGCCAGAATTGGAAAGATAATATTACTTTGTTTGAACATGATGCCGAAGTAGTTGATAACAGTGCGAAAGCGCACTTGAGCCTGGGATGTGCCTATTTAATGGATCTGTATCCTTTGGAGAAAAACAAGGCTAAAAAGAAGCAATATATAGATAAAGAAATTGAGCAATTCAGCAAGGCAATTGCAATCTATCCTAACTATCAAGATGCTTATATGAATCTTGCTGTTGCATATACCGACAAAATGGATTATCCAAATGCCATTAGAAATTATGAAAAGGTCATGCAACTTTCTCCGACCCCTGATCCAAAAGTGTATGTGGGTTTGAGTTCTATTTATTTGAGTTTAGGGCAAAATGAAATGGCTTTGGCTTATGCAGATTCGGCGTTCAAATACCCCGTCAATTCTTCTGATCCATACAATAACAGAGCCTGTGCCCTGGAGGGTTTAGGAAGATATACGGAAGCTATTCCGGACTTTGAAAAGGCATTGGAATTAAATCCTAAGTCGGGAATAATTAATAGAAACATCGGTGGGAATTATGGTAATCTGAAACAATATCAAAAAGCGATAGACTATCTACTTAAATCATACCAATATGATTCATCGGATCCCAAAACAGTTTATTATCTTGGAATCACTTACCAGGTGATGGGTGATTCGGCAAATGGAAAATTCTATTTGGAAAAGGCAAACCATTTGAATGCGCAATAGCACTTAGATTTTTTATGTATATCTGGTATAAATCTTTGATGGTATGAAAACCTAAAAATGACCTGTAAAAGGTTAAAGATTTTGAAACTTACCTTATTTTTTAAATTTCTAAAACACTATACTTTATTTTTTAAATTTTTTATCTTCATCAGCAAATCTTGCGGCTGGAAGGGCTTCGGAACATATTCGTCCATGCCCGAAGCGAAGCATTTATCTATCTCTTCTTTGGTCACGCTGGCGGTCATGGCGATGATAGGGATTTTACTCTTGTGAGGAGGCATCAATCGGATATTTTTGGTGGTGTCATAGCCATCCATTTCAGGCATATTGATATCCATGAGGACCATGTCGTAATCGTTTTTGGTAATCATGTCAAGGGCTATAACGCCGTTGTCCGCAATCTCGATGATGATGTCAGGAATCATTTCTTTGATGGTATCTTCTGCCACCATTTGGTTGAATGGATTATCCTCGACAAGAAGAATTTTCATGCCGCTAAGGTGCATTGCAAAATCTTCGTTATTGCCAATTTCTTTCTTCTCTATTTCTTCAATGGACCCCAGGGGAAAGTTGAGCGTGAAGAAGAAAGTAGTACCCACGCCAGGTGCGCTCTTCAGGCTGATCATACCGCCTTGAGATTCCACCAATTGCTTGGAAATAGTAAGTCCCAAACCCGTGCCTCCATACTTCCTGGTGGTGTCGCTGCTTGCTTGTGAGAAGCTCTCGAAAACCTTCTTTTGCTGCTCTTCATTCATCCCGATTCCGGAGTCAGAAACGGAGAATTTAAGAAGATAAATTTGCTTGCCATCCCCTGCTTTTCCATTAACGATTTCCGATTTATTTTTCTTCGATTTAGGGAGCGAAACAATCTGATTGGTATATTCCTCAACCTCTACATAAAATTTCACAAAACCCTTTTCAGTAAACTTAATCGCATTGCCAATGATGTTGATGAGCACTTGGTTCAGCCGCACCGGGTCACCGATTAACACCTTCGGAACAGCTTCATCGAGAGCATAACTGAAATCCAGTTTCTTCTCCTCAGCTTTGAATCGAAGTGTGTGAAATACCGTCTCCAAAACATCACTCATCAGGAAAGGGATTGTTTCAAATTCCATCTTGCCGGCTTGAATCTTGGAGAGATCAAGAATGTCATTGATGATGACTAAAAGATTGTCGGATGACTTGCGGATAACATTGAGATATTTCTTCTGTTGATCATTGAGCGGAGAGTTAATCAAGAGATTACTAAGCCCAACAATTGAGTTCATGGGAGTACGAATCTCATGACTCATATTAGCAAGGAATTGTTGCTTGAATTTTTCGCTTTCTTCAGCACGCTTTCTTTGCTGATCGGCAATTTCTTTTTCCTTTTGAATATCTTTGGTTCGCTCTATAATAGTTGCTTCCAGAACCTTTTGGCGGTTTTTATATTCATCAAGGATTTTATTATTATGAGTCCTGAACCGCTTGATCAAAGCTCTGAATAATTCAGCAGAAAGACTCGGGTCGAACT
>Ga0206829_10111_pt1 | contig 30729 bp, 24 predicted proteins | sample Alteio_BWOrgCont_75_FD_152862 | JGI IMG/M metagenome (GOLD analysis project Ga0206829, IMG submission 152862) | Enriched cells from forest soil in Barre Woods Harvard Forest LTER site, Petersham, Massachusetts, United States -... | ecosystem: Environmental > Terrestrial > Soil > Temperate forest >... | reverse complement strand
GGATTGCAGGCGACTCGGTTTATAGGGTTAGCCGACTATTCAATGACTTTAGTGATTTTAAGTCTGGCAAGCAAAGATAGTTTCAAAAAATATTTTCCAAAGCCTACTTTGGAAAAAGCTTCGGCTTTGGCCATTTTGGTAGCTTTTGTGTTCATTTTAAAGGTGACTCTATTGGGTTATGATAGTCCTAGTGGTCATCGCACTTTAGCACTGGGGCAATATACTAACAACTTGCCCATCCGGTGTGCCGAATATTTAGAAAAGAATGGATTGCCCAAGCGAATCTATAATGGTCATCGATTTGGGACCTATCTCGCTTGGAGATGGGACGGATCTCCCCCTCTTTTCGTACACGGCTTTGTTTCTGACGAGAACTTCTACGTAGGCGACTTTCAAGCAGCATGGAACAGCCGTGCTGATTTCGAGCGCGTGATGAATAAGTACTCGATTGGAACTCTTGTTCTAGATTTTGGTGAACTCGGAAGTGATATACCCCACGATATCCGGGAAACTTTAGAGTCCCTCCATTGGAAAGAAATCTACCGAGATAGAAATTGTTTACTGATTGGAAAGGTTAACGAATGATCGCCAGTTTGGAAGAAATAAGTCGGCAGCCAGAACTCCAGCAATTGCTACCATAAGAGCATTTCGGAGTAGGAGAAAATGCCAAAGGTAACTATCCAAGTCTCCTAGACTCGAATATTGGTCAAAAATCCAGCTTGTCATCAAAACGCAGACCGAAAAGGCAATCAAGATAAACTGATCTTTAGTTCGGTAAAACTTAAACTGGCAAAGAGGAATAAGACAAGTTAACCAGAGCAGGAACTGAGGGGAAAAGCCTTTGCTGAAAGTAATAAAAATATGTACTGACAAGTAGACAAGTCTGGCCAATCGAACTTGGGCGACACCCTTAAGAATGAAGACTGCCAAGAAGATTCCAATCCCTACTAAAAGATCCATCCTGTCGTAGATGAATTCGCCAAAGGCGAGGCCGCTCAAGATATAGAATAGAATTCCAGTCTGATCGATTATTTTTCGATGATAAAGGCGCTTCAATACGAGGAAGAATCCTGTGTCAAAGTTGAGATACCCCAGACGATGCCATATGGCATAGTGAGTTGGAATTGAGAAAAACATCAGACATCGAGTTGAAAAGAATAAAACCCCAACCCAAGTGACTGGGACTAATCCAGGTTCTGGTTCTGCACTAGACCCAGCGAGCGAGATGCTAATCACAAATAGAGAGGCGACAAAAAGATAGGCGATCGCTGAGCCGACTGGCGAAAATGTAAAGACTCCGAGATAGATCCAAGCTGCCTCGCCCAGAAGGGAGGCTAGTGTCGACTGCAATGGGTTGACTTGGATCTTTTGTCGATTTCTATATTGACCTCTATATCGACCTCTATATCGATGAACGACAAAGCCCGAACCGATGATTCCAATCAATAGTGGGAGAATAAATCCGCCGTCTACTCCAGTTGTTTGCTGTAGCCAACTGTGAAGTGCGAAGCGATCAATGGCTTTACTTCCCTCCGTTGCGTAGCCGAGCATTCTGACCAATTCATAACTTCCTGGTATAGATTGAGCAAAATCGTGCAGGAAGCTGGAGCTTGGAAAAACGGGAACAAGAAATGAAAGCAAATATCCCAGCAAAGCAGGAGCCGTCGAAGCAAGAATCAGTTGGTATTTTCTATTTGGGAATGCGATCGCAGCGATCCAAATTAATAAAAAAACTAGAAATATGTGAAGTGAGCTTAGAAGCAAGAGCACGTTCGTAAGGATGCAAAATCCTAGCAATCTGCGACGGGTCAGCAAATAGACCGTGAGAATCACGCAAAATATGCTGAGAATTTGCTGCCAATGACGTTGTAAAAGAGGTGATGCTACAATGAGCACGATGAATAAAAGACACGGAATGAAAGCAGATTGAGAAGCCTTTTGAGATCTGAGTATTCCTGAATTTAGTGTCAAATGATAAATAAGGCAAGCTGACAAGCCCTGGAGCAACAGAACCGTGTTGCTACTCTGATATTGAAACCAGTTATTCCCTAACATCCCTGCGCCAAAAACCAGCAGGATGCCGAATCCTATTTTCCCGGCATTCTTTGTTTTTTGCTGGATTACCCAATAGATTAATCCTAAGAACCCCCATTCGAGAATTATTGCAGGGACTACAAAGACAGGGTGGATCACCTGAATACCTGATAGCGTGGTGGCCACTGTCAAAAGAAGTAGGACTACCCATTGAAATACATTCTGTTGGCTTTTCCACGCTTCGAACTTAGGTAGTTTTACAAAACCAGCACCCAACATTAACGGAAAAAGCCAGATCCAGGAAACCACAAAATGATCCCGAGTCGCATATAGGCTCGTTACCAATATCAGGAGTGTCCAAAAACTGCGGACTTTCATGCTATCCTATCGGAATAGGACGCACGATTGTAAAGCAAAAGCATCATCACAGTGACAACGGTACGAACGACAATAGAAAGGACGGCTGGGTGTGATCGACTTCAAATTGGATAGAAAGGTTTCTCTTGCAACTGCAGGCTTAGGTCTTCTCGCCTTCTTTATTTATCTGAGAACACTCTATCCAACTTTAGGGGGGGGAGACAGTGGCGAATTTATAGGTACGGTATGCGAGGGAGGGATTCCCCATCCCCCGGGTTTTCCGCTTTACATGATTTTAGTGAGGCTTTTTGCCTTAATCCCGGTGGGCGAAACAGTCTGGAGAGTCAATGCTTTTTCGGCGATCTGTAGTGCGCTCTCGGCCTCCATGCTTTTGATTTTCGTCAAAAAATGGACAGGCAGTTTGGCTTCTGGGATTGTTGCCGGAAGCCTCTTCGCATTTTCACCTTTGGTTTGGACCTACGCCACTACGGCAGAAGTATTTGCCCTCAATCATCTCCTTGTCATTTTAATCCTACTATTTACGCTCTCTTCACAAACTTCGAGAGCTACCCAGGTCCGCCTCAGATCAATCCATTGGATTTGCTTTTTGCTTGGACTCGCTGCTTCTAACCATCAGATCTCACTTTTCTTTAGCATTCCTTTTGTTTCCTATTCGATTTATATCAATTATAGAATTATCGTTAATCCCAGGCGCTTCTTTTTTCTGTGTTTTATCTGCCTTTTAGTGGGTTTATCCCCTTACCTTTACCTCCCAATAACCTCTTGGTTCAGGCCTTCCGGAAATCACCTTCAGACCTTTTGGGGCGAAACGGGAACTTGGCTCGGCTTTTGGCGTCACATATTTCGAACCGAGTATGGGATCTTGAAACTGTTTGCGGATCCGGTGAACACAGCGCCGAGTGCAGTGCCGAATTTCCCAACAAATTTTAGCGGCACGTTTGAAACACTAGGATTATATTTCAGTCACATTCCAGAGGAACTCCTTTATCTTGGAGTTCCTCTTGTTTTCCTGGGCCTAGGCATGTCGCTTTTCGAAACCAAGGCTCGGAGCTTTAATCGAACACTCTTATTTTCATTTGTTCTTTTTGTTTGTTTATTTCATTTTCTCGCAAAAGCGGACTATAAAGATCCCATTCCTCGAATCATGCTGAGTCGTTTTTGGATGCAGCCGAATCTAGTTCTTTTTGCTTGGTGCGGATATGGATTCTCCGTGATTCAAAAGAAGATTGAAGATTTCAAAATTCATAAATTCTGGATTTATTTCATGATGGGTTTTTTTCTCTACTTTCAGATCGAAGTTAACTTCAAATCTCATGATCAAAGTAAGAATTTTGTTTTTGAAGAGTATGGAAAGACCGTTTTGGATTCATTTCTACCCCATAGTCTTGCGCTAACCCAAGGAGATGTACCGGATAATGCAATCCTCTATCTACAAAAATGTAAGAATTACAAAACGGATGAACTAGTACTTCAACAAGAACTCCTTTCTTATTCTATTTGGTATCAACTTCGAATCAGATTCGAAGTACCAGAAGTCAGAACTTCTTTCCCCTTGTCCCTTGGGCGGTTTATCGAAGAAAATACTGAAAAATATGCGATTTACGGAGTTCCGAGCATCGATCCTACCTTACTATCTACGAACCATTATATTGGTATTCCAAATGGCTTTGCTCAGCGTATTTATGTAAAGCCAACTCAATTGCCGCTGACTGAACTTTTGGCACAGGGCCAAACGCTCATCGAGCATAGGAATTTCTTTGGCGATTTATACCGATCGAGTCCTCTTCAATGGGAACACTTTGTATGGCTGCAGTGGGTAGATTCAATCGATGCAGTCGGTGTTCGCTTGTTACAGGCGGGACTATTACAGGAATCGGCCGCCTACTATGAAAAATGCACAGAGCTTGCGCCGCAGCTACCTGAACAAATCTATGGAAACCAGGGGTTGGTGAATTTTATGCTCTATGAAAAAACAAAAAATCAAACCTTTCGAAGCAAGTCCATTCAAGCTCTCAATCACTACCTAAAGACTGTCGATCCCGCCCTACCCAATAGTATAAAAGCGAAAACGATGTTACAGGCTCTGACATCTAGCCCTTAATAGGCAATTAAGACATATGTAATAATCTACACGCCCAGAGAAGTATGTGATTTTGTTAACTATGACAAGAGGCGTTAATTCTTATTGTGTTCTAACACTTTTTTAAATAAAATTGAGATATATTTGGTGAACTTAAAAGAATGAGGCACGTATGTTGAAAGTTCTAGAAAAAGAAATTAAAAATAAACCCATGCCCCGTATAGCGGGTCAACTTCATGTCTCGGCTTCATGCATTACTGTTACTCTGGCCCTTGCAAGTGCATGTACCCCATCTGCCAAAGTGCCCCAACTTCTCAGCGCTATTACACAGAATCAGTCTAACCAAGTGGCTGCCAACCTAAAAATTTCGACCCTGCCCAATTCGGGCACCGTAGGTAGCCCTTTGGGTACTGTTGTGGTCCAAATGACAGATGCCAGCGGGAATTTAGTCACCACCGGTTCAGATGCGAGAGCTGCCATTACTCTTTCCGTGGTCAGTGGCTCTGGAACTCTGTTAGGCACCGATACCACGCAGGCCGTCAGTGGGTATGCTACTTTTAAAAACCTTATTTTTAACGCTACTGGGCCCTACACCTTGAAAGCAAGTTATAATTCGATTGCTTCTCCAGTGAGTAATTCGGTTAGTATTGCATCCTGTTCGCTAGTAGCGAACCCTTCACATGGCCCGGTTGGGACCATGGTAGATCTCACAGGAGTGGATTTCACCACTGGGTCTTCCATGAGTACGAATGGGACAACCGGACTTTCATTTGATCACACCACAACCGATTACTTGGGCCTCGTCATGCCCAATAGCACTACGGGAAATATTACGGTTCCCACAACGTCTTGGGGAACTTGTTCCGTAGCTTACACGGTCGATCCGACGCCTATGGCCACTAATTTACAAACTTTGACTAAACTCGTCCCGGCAAACAAGAACATCACCGGTCCAACTTCTAATTTGATTATCACTGGTATAAGTGATGATGGAAATACGATTGCGGTCGGAAGCAGCGGAGATAATAGCAACATCGGCGCGGCTTGGATTTTCTCACGCAGTGGGACAACTTGGTCCGAACAGCAAAAGATCGTAGCGACCGACGCAATTGGTACCGTGAATCAGAATCCAGTAGCCCTTTCCGCTGACGGAAACACGCTCGTCATGAGTAGTGCCACAGACAATAGCGGGATTGGGGCTACTTGGGTATTTACTAGAAATGCGGGTACATGGACGGAACAGCAGAAAATCATAGCTCCCGATGCCATTGGGAATGCCCACCAGGCTGCCACAGCCATGAGCAAAGACGGGAATACGATCGTGATCTCGGGCCCCAATGACAACACAAATATTGGAGCTGCATGGATCTACACTCGAAGTGGACAATCTTGGGCAGAATCAACCAAGTTGGTAGCCACTAACGCTATTGGTGCAGCTGCGATGTCGGTTAGTGCAATGAGTTTAGATGGGAATACTGTCTTGCTCACGAGTACGACCGACAACGGCATTGGAGCTACTTACGTCTTTAACAAAAATTCAAGTGGCGTATGGACTGAAAAAGCTAAATTCGCTAATCCTGGGAGTGCCAACGCTGGCATGTTGGGTTTGAGCGGGGATGGGAACACCTTTGCCTATGGAGATTTTAGCGATACTACTGGCGACAATGGGGCGTTTTGGATGTATCGCAATATTTCAGGGACATGGTCGCAAATTGGAAAATTCTCCGGGACGGGCGGGACTGCAATGACGTACTCAGGAGAAAGTATGGCGCTGTCTCTTGATGGGAATAGTATCATGATGTCTGGCTGGAAAGATGGCGCTAACGCAGCCGGATATTATCAGGGAGCCATCTATTGGTTCACCTGGAACGGAAGTACTTGGGTACAGCAAAGTCGCACGTTGCCAACAGGTCAGGTCGGAACCTATGCACAGGTGGGTCTTAACTTTGCGTTGAGCGGTGACACGAGTGTAGCAATCGTGAGTGGGAACCATGATAATTACGCAAATGGAGCGGCTTGGGTCTTCCAAAGATCTGGATCAACCTGGAACCAGAAGGCAGTACTGAGACCGACAGACATTGTCAACGGCGGTCCTACCCCAAGGTTCGGGTATGGTTATATGACCCCAGACGGTACCACTGCGGTTCTGGGTAGTTGGTATGACAATGGCGGAATCGGCGCAATCTGGGTCTACACTCAGTAAGTCAATTCACTGAGCTTTCGGCGCATTAATTGCTTCATAACCTCGGCTGAAAAAGCGACTGAAAAGCGCGTGTAAAATGACTCAGCCTGAATTGGAGCATAAAAGATCCTATCTCAAAGATCCTTACCTTCGGGGTATCTTCGTTAGTTTACTCTTGATGGGGGCATGCTACATAGGTCTCTATTTGGCTTGGGGACACGGCTATCCTCTGATTCACATTCCATTGTATAATCCCATCATATTTACACTTTTATCGCTCACTTCGACTTGCATTTGCTATCTCGCTGCCGGACGTTATAGCGTTCTGAGAGAACCCGTTTCGTTCTGGACGAGCGTAAGCTTCTTGGTTTTGGCGGTAGGATTTGCGTTTCACGTTCTCACTTGGCCAGGTCTTCTCACCGAAGGCCGCTCTATAATTGCAACGCAATCTGGCACAACTGCTTTCTTTTTTATGATCACGATGAGCCTCCATGCCGTTTTACTCTTAGTAACCGACCTGGCTCAAGGGCCCACCACCCAAGGACTCGTCGCAAGACGGTGGAAATGGGAACTCGGATTGTGTTTTCTTTTAGCGATCCTAACATCGATTCTTGTTATTGTCTTCGCAGACTACTTACCTGATTTGGTTTCGAAACAGGACATCTTTACAAGTCTGGTGGCACGTTGGATTGCGATCATATTGGTCTTATTTGTGCTGGGAACTCTATTGTCAATCCGTCGGTACCTCCTCTCCCATGATGCACTTCTAGCCTATCTATCTATCTTTCAAATAGCCGGAGCTTTTACTTGCATTGGCTGCATGCTCATTCACCATCGCTATGATTTCTGGTGGTATCTGAGCCTAGTTGTGATTGATGCAGGCGCCTTTATCATTCTTTTTGGACTTCTCTCAGAGTACGTTCAGCTTTTTAAACGAGAACAGGAAAGAAGCCAACAACTCGAAAAAGCAATTGAATCTAGAAATGAGTTTATGACTATCGCCTCGCATGAATTGAGAACACCGATTACGATATTGAAACTTCAGGCACAAGGGATAGGGAGTGGAATTAAAAGGAATGACCCCAAGCTATTAAATCCAGATGGATTTAAAAGGCATGCCTCTCAGGTGGACAAGCAGGTAGGCCGTTTAGCGCGTCTTGTGGATGATATGATGGACGTCTCTCAAATTCAATCGGGCAAATATAAGTTTCAATTTGAGGAGGTCGACCTTTGCTCTTTGATTTACGAAGTAACACAACGCTTTCTTCCAAAAATGGAAGAAGCGGGAGTCACTTCGAAGTTGGAATGCTGTCAACCAGCCATTGGCAGCTGGGATCGTTCTCACATCGAACAGGTGATTGAAAACTTATTGACGAATGCCATCAAGTACGGAAACAAAAGCCTCATAGATATTCGGGTTGAACATGACAAGTCGGTGGCTAGAGTTCAGGTGAGAGATCAGGGGCGCGGAATTGCAAAAGAAGACCAGGAACGCATTTTTAAAAGGTTTGAACGTGCGATTTCCAAAGATGAGGTGAGTGGATTGGGAATAGGTCTCTACATCAGTGAGCAAATTGTGACACTTCACCATGGACGTATTTGGGTAGAAAGTGAACTAGGTAGAGGATCTACTTTTATTGTAGAACTTCCGCTTATACCTACTATCAATACAATTGAAGTTAAATCTAATATTCCAAACAAAGCGCTGAAAAATGGCGAAATTTGAAAAGGATCACCTCGATTCACATTTAAAACAATCAAGATCCTTTTTCAAAGACCCGCTCTTACTGAATATCTTCATTGGAGTGCTCGTCATGGCGGCAATCTATTCAGGTCTATACCTTTATGAGGGACATGGCCTGGTACTCGTTCAGATCCCATCCTATGCTCTCATTATGTATATTTTTGTAGCTCTCACTTCGATTTGTATCTCATTTCTTGCCGGCGGACGTTATGGCGTTCTAAGGGATCCTTTTTCCTTCTGGACATGCATTGCCTTCCTGATTTGGGCCGTAGGAATTATTTTCTCCTTTCTCACATTCCCTGGCGTTGCGCCCGCAGGCAAATCCATCCTAAAAACACTCCCAAACACTGACTCTTTCATGGTTTATTTCAGTACATCCTTCTTCAGTATTGCGCTCTTGGTAGCAGATTTAGCCCAAGGACCTGGAAAACAAGGATTCACCGCCCGATGGTGGAAATGGGAAATCGGTTCCTTTCTCATTTTAACGATCGTAATTTACACCCTGGCCATCTACATGGAGAAGAAATTGCCTTCTTTGATTTCAGATCAAGGAGTTTATACCATTCTTAATTTATACTGGATGGCAATTGCGTTGGTCCTATTTGCAGGAGGTGCGGCACTGTCGATTAGGCGTTACAAAACCTCAGGCGATCACCTCGTGGCCTCTATTGGAATACTTCAAATTACTACTACCTTTGGTTTGATTGCTGTTTTACTCGGTCGTCAGCGCTTTGATTCGTGGTGGTACCTAAGCCGAACTGAGGTCAATATAGGTAGTATAGTTGTACTTTATAGCCTTCTATCTGGGTACGTTCAACTTTTTAAACGAGAGCAAGAGAAAGGTGTGCAACTTGAAAGAGCGATCCATTACCGGGACGAGTTTCTGGTAATCGCCTCGCACGAACTGAAAACGCCCATAACGGTATTAAAGCTTCATGCGAAAGCGATTCAGTCCGAAATGAGCAGAAATGAATCCACGTTTTTTCATTCTGATCGGCTTGAAAACTACTCCCGCGAGTTGAACAAGCAAGTCACGCGTCTTGCTCGGCTAGTCGATGAGATGATGAATGTCTCGCAAATTCAATTCGGCCAACTCAAGTTTCAAGTCGAGGAAGTAGAACTTTGCTCTCTGGTGAACGCTGTTGTAGAACGCCTCGTACCAAAGCTGGAAGAGGCCCGCGTCGTTGTCAATCTAGAGTGCAGTCAGCCCGTCATTGGTGTTTGGGACCGCCATCTCATTGAAAATGTGGTTGAGAACTTGTTAATCAATGCGATTCAGTATGGAAATGGAAGGCCAATCAAGGTCCAAGTCGAAAGCAAAGACTCTACCGCCAAGCTTCAAGTGACAGATCACGGAAGGGGGATTGCGAAGGAAGATCAGAAAGGCATCTTCAATAGCATTGAGAGGAATATTTCCAGAGGTGAAGTCCGCGGTTTGGGGGTCAGTCTCTACATTAGTGAACAAATTCTTCAACTTCACCAAGGGCGCATTTGGGTAGAAAGTGAATTAGAAAAAGGATCCACCTTTGTTTTTGAGCTCCCGCTCTATCCTGCAGCATATGCGATGAGGGAAATTCCGATGATCTCAAAAAAGCTTAGTAAGAATGGCGAAGCCTGAAAGGGGGGGGTACCTCGCGTCAGCGAAGTTGAATGAAGCTATTAGCATCAACTTGCAATACTCAAAACATGACGAGGTTTTCAATGGTTCATTTCAATTTAGAGACCTGGTGCTTTCTAAGATGGGAACGTTTTATAACAAAAAGACGCTGTATTGTCTTACGGGTGATAGTTCTATCTATCATGTCGATTCTATTGTGCACTGTGTTTGCTATTAAAAGGGGAGAAGCGGAACAATATTATCCAAACTTAATGACCTTTACGGCCATTTTGATGGCGCTTTATGACGGGACCTGGTTAGCAATTGTTTTTGTCGCAGCTGTAGCGTTAATGATCGACTACTTTTTTATTCCACCTATTAATTCAGTTTTGGTTACGCCTTTTGAAAGGGGTACCTTTTTCTTAATTATCGCAATTGGAGGTGTTTTGAGTATTTTAATTGCATCACTAAGATTAGCATTCTCCAAGATTGTTGAAATTAAAAAAGAAATAGATAGGACACTAAGGTCACGAGACGAGATGATAGCGGTAATTGCCCACGAACTAAAAAATCCTATCACTGCTTTACAGATCAACTTTGATTTGATCCAAGGCATTGTGCGGCACACAGTTGAAAATGAAAAATTATTTTCTGCGATGGATAAATTAAGAATATCAATCTCAAAGATTAATAAGATGATTCAAGATCTACTAGATATTTCACGATTAGAAGCAAACACGCTTAAGATTGATCTGGCGAAATGTAACTTGATTGATATTGTTTCTGATATTTTAGACACTTACGAGAGCACCGCAAAGATTAAGAATATAAAGTTAAGTAGTGAAATTAGCTCTAATTTTCCAGCAGCATATTGTGATTCGCAAAGAACATTTCAAATTATATCTAACCTCGTAAACAACGCAATCAAGTTTACGAAACCATATGGATCTGTAAAAATTTCAGCTAGTGTTATAGCGGAAAGGATTCAAGTCCAGGTAGCTGACACCGGAAAAGGTATTCCGAAACATCAATATTCCAAAGTTTTTAGCCGATTCTGGCAAGCAGAGGACACAACATATCAAGGCACTGGATTGGGATTGGCGATTTCCAAAAGACTAGTTGAAGGGCAGGGTGGAAGAATCTGGTTTGAAAGCAAATTGGGAATTGGAAGCACCTTTTATTTCACGCTAGCCATTGCAAAACCAGAGGCCCCTTTTATGTTGAAAAAAGAAGCGTCGTGACCAGGGAATACTCCTATATGTACATATCTAGTATTTGCAAAATCCCATGATTCCGGCTATACCTATCCACAAACCGTATCATCAAGGAGAGAGTCCGGGGTTGATCCAAAATGGGCTCAGATCGTAGAACTATGAGGAGATTTTTAGTGCTTCGAATTTCGTTACTTTCTCTGTTTATTGCTTTTTCCGCGCTCCAGGAGTCTTCTCATGCAATTGAAACTGAATTGGACCTGGGAAATAAAATCTATTTTGCCGCCACAAGTACTGAAGTTGGCTTTTTGGGGAAAAGACTCAAGCCCCTGAGCCAAATCATTCGCGAGAGAGCTGAATTTTTGTGCCGTTATAATGAACTCACTTTTCATAGTTTCAAGACTGAGACAAAGCTGCCTGATGGCCCCCAAGATATGGAATCTTACTCTCTTACGGGTGATTTGATTGATTTAGAAGAACTAAAAATTGTAGAGACTCAGGCGCCCTATTCTCGCCATTGGCAAGCATTTGATGCAGAGGAATACTCTAACCTAGAGCTATCCGTAGATATGTCCAAATGCGCGGCCGGTCTTTTCTTTACTTGCGTAGCTGGATTTGAACTATATAAAAATACGATGACAAGAAAAAATGATGAAAGCTTTTTGTGGGGGAGTTCACGCAATCAATTACTTATATATGGTATGGATTGGATGAGTTCATTCGCACGCGATTCAATGCGCTCGGCATTGAAAAAATTGAATCGTAAAGAGCTATCAGAAGAAGATATTCGTGGACTTGAGAGCCATCAAATTAAGAAATTAGAGTTCGAAACTGAGCCAGTTGTTCCTCATATTCTATTTAAGCAAATCAATTGTTCGATTTAGTAGACGTCGACTTTGCCCTGACAAGGTGAGCTTGGTATGCATTTATGCCCGGGCCATTTAGTTCGAAAACGAGAACACAGGTATTACTGCTATTATTTCATCAGAAAATGAATGGCACAAGCTTCCACGTTTTTGCTCGGTACTTCGGATAGTCCTTGGGAAAGTGCTTGGAAAGTAGTTTCTCTTCTTTCGGAATTTTCACGAGGTATGCAACCACGACAAGAACGATGGCAATTAAGCCCCGAATTTCTTCGGAGACAATAGCGGAACCGAGTATGTTCATGATGATGCCGGTATAAATAGGGTGTCTGACCCACTGGTAGGGCCCGGTCTTTATAATCTGATGACCTTTTTTCAAAGTAACCGCTCCGCTCCAATTAGCTCCCAGCGTTACTCTTGCCCAGATCGCAAAGCTGACACCTAGACTAGATATGCCAACGCCTACGATCTCCCAGGGAAAGGAGGGTGGCAGGAGAGGTTCTCTTAGGAAATCCGGTAAAAATTCGCCCGCGAGCACCAATGTGAAGCTCACGATCATTGCAGTCAAGTGTGCGATTCGAGTCCAGGTAGGCTCACTCGATACCACCTTCTTTGTACTTCTAGCGCTCCAGAACCAATATCCAAAGAAGACCACCCAAATAACTCGAATCATATTGCTTGCTGTCATAGAAATAGTTTCTTTCCTTTTATTCAGGATGAATTACTGTGTTATGCAAAGTCAACTATGTCCTATACAAATGAAGACTTAAGAGCAATTCCGACTGAAGAACGAAAATGGGGAATCTGGAACTTTGCGGCGCTTTGGGTCAGCATGAGTTTATGCATTCCGACATATATGCTGGCAAGTTCCTTGATTCAGGGAGGTATGAACTGGTGGCAATCGATCTTCACCATATTCTTAGGTAATTTAATCGTTCTAATTCCGATGGTTATGAATGGTAGCGCTGGGGCGCGTTACGGAATTCCGTTTCCTGTGTTCAGCCGGGCTAGTTTCGGCCTCAGGGGAGCGAATATTCCTGCGTTGCTCAGAGCTATCGTAGCTTGTGGATGGTTCGGGATTCAGACTTGGATAGGTGGCTATGCAATCTACCAGTTGGTCAAAATCTGGGTACCAGGAATAGCCACCTTGCCAGCGCTCTTTCCTACTTCGTGGGGACTCCAGACAGGGCCTGCCATTACCTTTCTATTTTTTTGGTCGATCAACATGATCGTCGTTTACCATGGGGTCGATAGTATTCGTAAACTTCTGCTCTTCAAGGCAGTCTTTCTACCTGTAGCAGCATTTGCGCTACTGGCATGGGCAATTTGGGCGGGGCATGGCTTAGGACCCATATTGGCGCAGCCCTCAAAGTTTGAAGACTCCAGCCAGTTTTGGGCCTTTTTCTTTCCAGCTCTGACCGGGATTGTTGGGTTCTGGGCAACACTCTCTCTCAATATTCCTGACTTTACGCGCTACGCTCGCACCCAAAGAGATCAGATCCTGGGTCAAGCGATCAGCTTGCCACCTTCTATGACAGCCTTTGCATTTATAGGCGTCGTAGTGACTAGCGCGACTTCCCTGATCTTTGGAAAGACAATATGGGACCCTGTCGATCTAGCAGGACACTTTGATTCGCCCCTCCTGGTGACTTTTGCAATGCTAGCCATTGCCCTTTCTACACTGGCTACGAATATAGCTGCGAATATTGTGAGCCCGGCCAACGATATTTCCAATTTGGCTCCCAACAAGATCAGCTTTCGCATGGGGGGTTATATTACTGGCTTAATAGGGCTGGTTATATTCCCATGGAAGCTTATTGCCGATCCCACTGGATACATCTTTACCTGGCTTATCGCGTATGCGGGCCTCTTAGGGCCAGTCGGGGGTATATTAATAGCGGATTACTATTTCATTCGGAAACAGGAGCTTAAAGTAGAAGACCTGTACGACCCAAACGGGATCTACTGGTACTCGAATGGATTTAACTATTTCGCATTGCTGGCACTTCTACTAGGCATTGCTCCGAATGTCCCAGGCTTTCTCACGACTATTGGCATCGTACCTCAAGATTCCGTTTGGCCCTTCCTCAGGGATCTCTATCACTATGCATGGTTTGTCGGCTTTACGGTATCCGGGGTAACTTACTTGGCTTTTATGCGAAGGTCCTCTTCTGCCTTGGTGTTGGCATGGGAATAGTATAAATTGACACACCCAAAGCGAGGTCAATGAATTATGGTAAAAATGACAGCGATCTATCAAGGTGAAAAGCACTGTGAACTGACACATGAGCCATCCGGATCTAAAATCGAAACCGATGCGCCACGAGATAATCAAGGCAAGGGAGAACGGTTTTCTCCAACGGACCTCATGGGGGCAGCACTTGCTGGTTGCATCTTAACGACTATGGCAATTGTTGCGGAGCGAGATGGCATCTCCTTAGAAGGAGCCAAAGCAGAAGTGGATAAGGAGATGATCATTCAGCCAAGACGGGTTGGGGCGCTCCCAACCAGGGTAACATTACCGAAGAGCTTGTCGCCGGAACACCGCAAAAAACTTGAAAACGCCGCACATCATTGCCCTGTGCACAAAAGTCTGCATCCGGAAATCAGCGCGCCGATTACATTCACATACGAGTAAAGTTTTAGCTGGGGATATTGGGGGGGGGGATTTTTTGAAAAATTCTATTATTGCTGTATTATTGGGGATAGGTCTCATTTTAGAATCTCGTGCGGACATAGGTGCTCATGCCGAACAGGACTTCCGACAATTGTCCGATGAGTATTTTAATTACTATTTAAAGCACAATCCGTCCTACGCCACAGAAATGGGCGTACACACCTACGACGACCAATTGGAAGACTATTCGAAAGGTGAAGTTCAAGCTTCGGTCGTTTTTCTAAAGGGATTTCAAAAACAACTGAATCAAATCGATCACCGGAAACTATCTTTAGACGAAGGAATAGATTACGAACTCATTCAAAATCATATTCTTTCGCTACTACTAGAATTTGAGACCATTCGTTCCTGGGAAAGAGATCCCAATCGCTACGGGCCGAATGTCAGCAACAGCATTTTTCCGATCATGAGTAGAACATTTGCCCCTCCCGAAGACAGACTCAAGTCGGTCATAGCTCGGGAGAAACAAATTCCAGCGGTATTTACTTTTGCGAAGGAGAATTTGAAGAACCCACCCCGCATCTTCACTCAAATTGCCCTGGATCAACTCCCCGGCACGATTGCCTTCTTTCGGACGGATGTTCCTGCGGCCTTTTCGAACGTAAAAGACAAACACCTATTAGAAGAATTCAAAACATCCAATCAAGCCGTCATGGATGGACTTGCTCAATACAAAAACTATCTTGAGAAAACCGTATTGCCAAATTCTCATGGCGACTTTCGTCTGGGCGCTCAATCCTATCAAAAGAAGCTTCAGTATGAAGAAATGCTGACTATTCCCCTAGACGATTTATTTCAGATTGGAATGAAGAATCTCAGGGCCAATCAAAAATGGTTCAAAGAAGTCGCCCATCAAATTGACCCTCGTAAAACTGTTCCCGAAGTACTCGCCGATTTGGACAAAAATCACCCACCCAGAAACAAGATCTTGTCAGAGTTTCGCGATATGATGGAGGGAATAAGAAAGTTCATTGTAGATAAAAAGATAGTGACCATTCCTTCTCCAGTGCTCCCTATCATCGAAGAAACTCCATCCTTTGAACGAGCTTTGGTTTTTGCCTCCATGGATACTCCCGGGCCGTTTGAAAAAAATGCCAAAGAGGCCTTTTTCAACGTCACCTTGCCCGAAGCCGACTGGACTGCCCAGAAGACCGAAGAATACCTGGAAGAGTTTGGAATTCCCGTCATGAAATCTACCGCGATTCACGAGGCATTTCCTGGCCATTACGTTCAGTTTCTTTGGGTCCCCAAGGTCACTTCTAAAATCCGAAAAATTATTGGTGCAAACTCGAACATCGAAGGGTGGGCCCACTACTGCGAGCAAATGATGCTCGATGAAGGATTTGGTGTGAATGACCCGCATATTCGACTGGGCCAGCTTCAAGATGCCCTATTGAGAAACGCGCGAACAATAGTAGGGTTACAAATGCATCGCGGTAAAATGACCTATGAAGAAGGTATTCAATTCTTTATGAAGGAAGGCTATCAGACCCATGCCAACGCCGAGCGCGAGACCCAGCGGGGTACTACAGATCCCACATACCTGTATTACACAATTGGAAAACTAGAAATTCTGAAGCTCCGAGAAGATTATAAAAAAGCTAAAGGCCCACTCTTCACGCTACAAGATTTTCATGACCGATTCCTTCAGATGGGGCCGGCTCCGATAAAATTGATCAGGCGGGCAATGCTCGGCACTGAAGAAGGCTTGCTTTAATATATAGAGTTATTGATACTTGATAAACTGGTCGTAGGGCTGGTCATAGGCTCCACCGGGAGCAGGCCGCTGAATTTTTACTATGGGAATAAGTAGGATGTCTTTCGTCATTTCACCCGTCACCTTCTGCTGTCTCGGTGTCATCTCTCCTCTTACTGCAAACACAATGTCACTCTTTGTGAAAGGGCCATTTCCCTTTAAGTTCAATTTAGCTCCCATCAGCTTGGTAATATCGTCGGTTTCTGGTTCATATGGTCTCCATAAACCGTCCTCCCTTACTTTCAGCTCTGTTAATCCCTCTAGGTAGAGGAAGTACGCGAACATCGGCTCATAGTCCATAAAGGCAAGTTGGCCACTTTTTTGTAACTGGATCTCTCTCTCTTCATCTGGAGATCTTATATTCCTTTCAATGAATGCGCCATTGATTGCTTTCAGCATGTTCTTGTTCTTACGGCTCAAAATTTGAAAGGAATTTTCATGCAGAATTCCTGGCATATCCCCTTTATTCCTTGCGCTGAGAACAAGGCCAAAAGCGTCTAGCTTCCGTACGGTATCCGGATTGAACACTTCACTTTCTGATAAAGGGGGAACATCTAAATCACTATAGACCGCATTCACGATTCCTTCTGAAGCTATCTCGTTCACTGACGCAATCATTCGAAGAACGTCAGCTCGGAAATAGACAGGATACTTGGCCTGAAAATTCTTTGGATTCTTTTTCACCTTGTCCAAGTCCCTCACATCTTTAAAAAAAAGATTGGCTAAACTTGGATCCTTCTGCCTAATTTCTTTTATTGTATACTCTAGGACATTTTGTCCGCTGACCTCACTATCGTACCAAACGTTTACGGGAGCGCATGGATTCTTTTGAGCCCATCCGACAATATGCTCTAGAAAGTGCTCATCTTCAGCTTTCCTGGCCGGAAACAAACTGTCAGGATGGACATCTTTAGCTTTATTGATCCACATGAGATTGATGGAGTAGTGTTTTGATAGAGCGTTGCTTACGATTTCGGTTGATGGGCGCATTTCGCACGAGGTTGCGGGTTCTAATAATTTCGACGACTCGCTCGCTGTGGCTACGTTTTCAATCAGTGTTTTAGCTTCACCTTCATTCATCATGGCGAGCCCGTTTGAAGAAAGAAGGGATCCCATAACTAAAAAAGGCAAAGTCTTTTTCCACATAATAACCTTAAATAATTGCAAAAACGTTGCCAATACAGGGCAAGTAAGCAGGTCTGACGTCCTTAGAAAAGTGAACAATTACAAAACCTGCAACGGCCCTCCTGAGGCGAGAGTGTCTATGACCTGCGCATCTGAAAAAGGGTGAGGTCATTAAGTAAATCAGTTGATTGCCGGTACTTGATTTGCTTTAATAATCCCACTTGCAGAATATCAACCCGATACGTAAAACTTACTTTATTTAACAAATTCCGATGATTTCAAATTCGCGGCTAGTTCGCTGGCCTTCCACTTCAATGACGTCCCCAACTTTTCTTCCAAAAAGTGCTTCACCCAGTGGTGCCTGAGGTGTAATCACTTGCACCTTCATACCGTTAAACAACACCGAGATACCACCTCCCTGGCTTGCTAGGAAATAGTGAATTTTCTTTCCGCCGGAATCGAGATCAATGAGTGCTCCGATATCAATTGCATCAGTAACATGAAAGTCAGGAACTTTCATAAACTGGAGCGCCGTCATTGTTTTCTTGAGAGCTTCAATTCGACTCATTTGTGCCCCTGCCAAATACGAAGCTTCAAGTCCTCTCGTATCGTGAGAGTCTTCCTGTTTACTCTCCTCATGCGTTGCTGCCTCATGAGCTGCCTTTGCAGACTGAGTAACAGCATCAAGCTCACGATTGAGTTCAGAGATAATGAGTTCAATGAGGTTGCGTTTTTCGAGTTTATTTTGTTTCATCGCTACTCATTTGCGTTTTCAATGAATGAATGAGCGCATCCAGAAAATTCGACTTTTGAATAGCGGGCAATAAGGAAAAAGAAAGAAAGGGATTGTAATCCTCCAATTCCATCAAGGCAAGGCTGCCATTCATCGTACGGCATGCATCCACTCTTTGAATGCCAGCCTTGCAAGAGTTCCATTCAATAAACCGTTTGGCAAACTGAATATCTTCATTTGTGGCTGAAAACGGCTCAAGTTCCCATCTTTTCGACTGATCAGGGGCGTAGAGAGCATAACAAAATTCATGATCAACGAAATAGAATGACACTTCATATTCGAATTCAACGAGGGGCTGAACTATGAACCCGTTGATCGATGCATTCATAAGCTCACTATAATTGAGCACCTGAACACCCGTTGAATCGCATCCATCAATTGGCTTGACAAAATAGCGTTCAGAATTTCCCAATCGAGCCACATCTTTTAATGAGTCTACGCTTGGAATAACTGGGAATCCATCCCTAAACAAATCGACAAGGTGCTGCTTCCCTAAGATATCTCCTTTTCCCTGGAGATCGTTAGACAGAATCAAATGAGGGTGACTTCGTAATTTCTTAAGTTCTTCCGTATGGGTACTTTTAGGCCCAGTATTTCTAATGAGGAATGCATCCTTTCGATTGAGTTCAAGATCTCCCATGTGAGAAATCCATAAGCGAAACTCCTTTTTCAAGTAGTAGCTCAACTCAATGTCTTCTCGAAAGTATTCGCGACCTTTAGCTTGATAATAGAAATCAGTTACTAAAAATAATGGTTTTTTTTGCTTCATTGGAGAATTACCTTAACGAACTCACATTCCGTATAAAATACAAGATTTGTTTGAAAATACAAGAAAATATCTTAATTTTCAATTCATTATCCCGATACATATAACTATGAGCCTGAAAAAGGGCCTTTTGACGTGGCTTCTTTTTATTCTATGCTCTTACCAGACTTGGGCGGTTAAACCCGACTCGGCTAGCGTACCCGCTGCTATTCGTCTTCCAGATCTGACGAATACTGACCAAAAATTGTACTTTCTAAATGCTATTCAAAAACGCTATCCTGGAATCTTTGAAGGTGCAGCGAACTTCGACGTCGATTTGCTCAAGCTTTTGCAGGATCATCAAACTCTTGTAGAAAAGCTCCTTGAGAACCCTGAGTATGAAAAAGCTTTTGAAAAAAGAAGTCTCCTCAACCTTACTATTAAGCCTACAACACCGTTCGACATCAAGTACCAGCGGATTAATCCCACTGCCGTTCAAGAATGGAAAGCCCAGCTGAGAGAAGCCTTCAATGAACTTCCACGGTGGTCTCCATTCGAAACGATCGCGGAAGGCCTTGTAGAAATAATGGCCGATAACCATTTGGGTCTAGAACTCAGATGGAAAGTGGAAAGGGCGAGAAAGAAAGCCCGAGACTCTACTTCTCCTATTTTACAGTGGGGAGTGAAGAAAGATAGAAATGAAGTCAATGAGTGGACCGAGTTCTTCAAAGGTCTCAACTCTGAAAAAGACCTCACTAAAAGGCTCCAAACGGTTGCTGAGGAACTTGAAAGACGCATCTCCAATGCTGACTCTTCGGCTGATAAAATCCAACTTCTTAAAGGGCAAAGAGAGAAAGTTGAAATAGCTATTGATGATCAGGTCAAATTACACGGACTCGAAGAACAGGCTAAAATCATCGATCAAACTCAAGAAGAGAACGTTTTTAAACAACAAGTAGCGACAGCACAGCTTTATTCCTTTCTGAGAAAAAAATTGGATAACTTTAAGTACCTGACTCATTCGGACGAAAATCTGGAGAAGATCAAAGATGCAATCAATGCATTAGGTGAAGATGATCTTGTCTATTTTGCAGATCGCGACGCTACAAAGGAACAATTGAAGCCGGTTATAGATATTCTCTATCCTACCCGTCAAGCTGCTAAATCTCAAGACGCAGAATCAGCAGAGCAATTCATCGATCATATTCATCGGAATATTCAAAAATTCTCAAACCAACTCCGTACCTATCAAGAAACAGTTGAAAATACAGTGAAAATAGAAGAAATTCCGCCCCCTATCGCTATATTAAGAGGGATGATCAGTGGTGATTGTGCAAGTCGCTATTCTTTTCCTTATCCTAATGATCCAAATGAACGCGTTTTTGTGGTGAATGGCTCAGACGGCGAAAGGAGAGGCACTCTGAGCGCTACGGTCTTAGAAGTGGACACCCCCAGTGGTAGAAAAGAAAAGGGACTCTATCTGATTACCATTGCAGGACAAAAGATGAGAGCTGGAGATGTTGAACTGATCTTCCAGGGATTAGAGAAAGTAAAGGGCGAATTAGGAGTGGATCACATTGTATTGCCTGAAGCCAAAAACATACCAGCCTTGATTAACTACTCTACTGTTGCTGGGATTTATCTCAAACATATTCGTGAAAACAAAGGAACTCAACGGCTGCATTATCAAAAACAACCCATTCGAAAAGCTATTGAAGACTTCCAATCGGATTTTAATACAGGCAATTACGATCACATGGATCATAATCAACAAGGAGTCATTTTCAATCCGAAAACAGTGCATGCTGTCGAGGTCAGTTCTTCAAAAATAGAAGCTCCTGAACTAAAACCTGTCCCGATGAGTGCAGATGAAATAATCCAATTTGCTTTGGACCAGCATGCTGCACGCAGATTTTCTGTCGTGGACGCCATTCTCAAAACATCGAATATCAGTCAAAAAGTAAGTCCAGAAAAATTCACTGAGGTACTGAATCTATTGGAAAATGGACCCATTCGGAGGGACGTAGGATCTCCTTTTGGAGAAAATCAGCCCACATATCTAAGACAAAATGCCTATCAATTGAAGAGTTCTCTTCCAGTTGCAGAATTTGAAGCAAAAGTGACAAGAGCCTTAAGGGAACTCGGCATTACGGATCTTGAGAAGAAACGCTATTTACTTTACCACGGTAGGCTCAAAGCCCCGGACGCATTTTCTAAGGAGAATATTGAATTAACCGCTCAAGGAATTGCCAAAGATATTCAGCTCAACCCAGAACAACCTAAAGCGGGTTGGGAACTGATCGGAACGCACCGCGAGTTACTTGCAGGCACCCCATCCATTCGCACAGTGATTGAGAAATACAAACAAGACCTAAATTCTTCGGATGACAGGAGAGCTGCTTTTGCCGCCATCGTACTTTTAACTTATTTGCAGCCAAAGAGCGAGCCCTTCACCTCAGCGCATCGCAAGCCATGTGCTCGCTTTTTAGATTTCGCTGGAAATCCTATAACGCTCTTGCAATTTGAACTCGTTCTTACTCATCCAAGCAGTTTAGGGTGGACTGAAGAGAAAGCAAAAGTCAGACAAAAGCTAGAGGAAGAATTGAAGGTTCCACCAGAATATTCCCGAATCTCTGGCATCATTGATGGCTTGTTCAAGGCCGAAGCTATGCGCGACCCCGGAAATTCAAAAGTATTGGATCAATTACTGGAAAAGTTATTTCATTGGATCGAAAATGCTGAACTTCCACCCAAAACCGAAGCTCCATTTTGGCTTTTCGGAGCGCTCGTAACGATTGCGAACGATAATTCCACTGATCATGCGAGGATCAAGTCGCGCCTTTTTGAAAGTATGAGCAAATTAATTTTGAAATTACCTCGCGACGAGCTCGGAAAACATGGCTTTGGCACGTATGAACAAAATATCGGTTTCGCAAAAGACCTAGAACGGGTGAGTACGCATCTCACGACGGAGGCGGCAGATCGATTGATTCGAATTTATATTGAGAACCTCATAAAAGTAACCAAATCCGATAGGACTAAGCTCTATCAATTACCCCTTGAATTTCAAAGTCCTCATTTCAAAAAGCACATTTTCAATCACTTGGCTTCGGACGTTAATGGTCAATGGATACAAGCTACGCCAAAAAATTTGATGGCTTCTAAAACTTGGATAGCTATAGCAAAGTTACTCGAGCTAGTTCAGAATGAACCCAGATTTAAGGGTGTTTATGAAGATTTCAAAAAAAAGCCTTTGAGTAAAATTACCAACGTTAATTTATCGGTCAGCGAATGCGTTGAACTAGCGGAGTTTCTACTTCATACGCCCAATGGCAACTTCTGGCCAGAAGAACAAACAGAGATCAAGGATGCACTTGAGCGTTTTGTAAATAACAGCATAGTATATGGTCCAAATTATGTTGCGTTGTGGAACTATTTCCATTCTCATTCGGACTCGGACCAAGGAGACTTAAAACTTTTAAAAATACAACAAAACCTTGAAAGCCTTCTTTCTGGCCATTTCTATCCTGGCTACGTTGACTGGATTCCCTTAGCTCAACATATTGCTTCAGGACCTGCATATCTTTCCGGCCAACAAGACCGTCTAAAGGCAGTTTTGAAAAGAAAACTATTCGAGGAAATGAGCAAAAGGTTTAATCCTCCAAAAGAGGACGATTTGTTAATAGAACTCAAAAAGGAACCTCTTTATTCCTATTGGTCAAAGGAAATGCCGGTCATTGAAAAAGCCTTAAGTCTAAACAAACTAGATAGAATGGTTTACTTGGAAGAACACTGGCCTATCTCTGATTGCGGTTCAGCTGCGATTGAACAAGTACTCGATACAGTGGATCACGCAAACGCAACGCTACATCACGGTCAACAGCCAGGTCATTCGGATTGTAATAGTGGAAAATAAGATTAATAATCATTGATTATTTAAGTATTCTATTATATTAAGATCCAATGAAATTGACACGGTTTATTAATTTGTTTATACTTTTCCTGATTGCTTGCGGTAAAAGTGAGCCGACCAAACAAGATAGCTTTCAAGTTCACACCGATATCCCATTAGGCTCATGTACAGTTTCCAGTGCAAGTCAAAATTACTGTGTAGATTATAGCTATTCTGCGCTCACCACTAAGACCGGAGTAAGACAAGAGGCATCTCAGTATGTAGAAAGACAATGCCAACTTTACTACTCCTCAAATCTGTCATCGCGCACAACTTGCCAGCGTAAAAGCGCTGTCGGTTATTGTCTAAATTCAGCTGACCACGAAGGATTTACGGAAAAGAGTTTAATAGTTTACTATCCGCCTTTCAATTCAAGCTCTGCGCAGGCTAATTGTGGAGATCGTGGAGTTTTTTCGTACGCAGAATAATGGGCCATCTAATGGAACATCAATTGCCCTCCCGTGCTTCATGCCTGAATTGAATAAAGAATAACGCCCACATACGCTCGTTTGTGGGCCAGACGGATATAAGAAGCATTTGAACCCGACGAAGAAAAAGTGAGACTATATGAAAGAAAAAGTAAAAAAGGCAGATAAGACTCTGGAGGCTCATTGGGAGAAGGCGGCAGCGTTGTATGAAAACCCAAAAACCGCAATGAAGATGCTTGAGCAGAGTCGGTCGCTCACGCCAGCGGAGCGCAGAAAGTTCCTTGGAAAAGCCAAAACGAAAGCGGTGTCGATTCGGATTCCTGAAGATGACCTCGTGGCACTAAAAGAAATTGCTCAGCAAAATGACCGTAAGTATCAGCAGCTCATTATTTTAGCGATTGAGCAGTATATTGATCATTTTATTCATAAGTAATTTGGAGACAATCAGTTTATTTCAAGAGCTTACTCGAATTTTCCTGAGCAGTTACTATGAGATACGCTCCCGGCCAATGAATATTTCCATTCTTGACGGAATGGCGATACGATCACGAAAAGGAAAGGAATGCGGAAAATGAAGGTATTTACTCTAATTGCAATTGGACTTTTGATTGGTACTTTGGCCTTTGCTGACGAAAAGGCTGATTTTAACGAACACAAGCAGCATGCGCTTAAGGAAATGAGTGAACAGATTGCAGCGCTCCAAACTGCTAAAACGTGCATAGCTGCGGCGACGGATCATGATGGGTTAAGACATTGCCACGAGGCGCTTGAGAAGACACGTAAACACAAGAAACTGGAAGAGATTGACGAACGGATTCATCGACTCCAAGAAGAAAAGTCACACTTGGATAAAGAGGAGCCTCGAGGACCACAGTGAAAAAGGCAGACATGCTCTGCTACCGTCAAAGGAGGTCTTTTTAAGACAAGATAAGGGCTGGTTCTTGTTAAACAGGCATCTTCCTGTTTAGTAGGCAACATTGTGATTGCCAGATTAGTGTCAATACAAGAGCTCAGTGCCAAATATCGTTCTCACTTATTCATCTGCTCAAATATACCTTGGGTCGCTTGTTTTACTGCAAGTCTGCGAGTTTCCGAAGTTTCAAAGCCAAACTCCGGATCACTTTGGGCGAGATGTTTTATACAATGATCGGCGAACTCATCTAGATTTACCCCATGCGTATGTAAACCTTTGCCGCCAAGATCTGTATTGACCGCGGGAGGTATTATTTCCACAACCTGAATGGGTGTACTCTTCAGTTGATGTCGCAAAGTAAGAGTAAAAGAGTGCAGTGCCGCCTTCGTCGCGCAGTAAGTGGGTAGAAAAGAGATCGGCACGAATGCGAGTCCCGAGGTCACATTGATGATGTATGATGACTTCTGCCGCCGTAAATGAGGAATAAAGAGCATAGCCAAGTGCATTGGTGCTTCTAGATTTGTTGAAATCTCTAACTCGTGCTTTGACCAATCCTGCTTTTCGATGAGCGGAGGTAAACGGCTTTGGATTCCGGCGTTATTAATCAGCACGTTGAGATCCGGAAATTTGCGGAGGACCTCATTCAGAAGTTCCTCTCGCCCTTTTGCCGTCGAAATATCTGCACACAAAGGAATCAGTTCAGGACATTCCTTCTTGGCCTCTTCAAGTTGCTTAAGCCTACGACCGCATATAATGACCTTACTTCCTGCCTTTGCCAACCTGCTGGCAAGAGCAAAACCAATGCCACTCCCACCTCCAGTGATTAAGATCGTATTACCTTTGAGTTCCATAGATGCCTCCTTTGAATACATTATCAGGCGTGTACCTCAACCCTTAGCTCTATAAATTACCGAGCACAAGCATACCGATTCGATTTTCACTTATTCCATTTTGCTCCGTGCCTTGTATTCTCTTACAATCCAGGTACTTAGTTTCCGAAGACAGAGAACCAAAAGTCGGTTTAACTTCTTTCAATTATAAAATCATTAAATAATTTGCTGCGTTAGTTTGCGAACCAATAATTCAGAACAATAGCTCAGGAGGACGAGATGAAATTGATCACACAACTTGCGTCAATCGCAATTGTAATAGGGGTAGTTCAAGCTAATGCTCAAGAGAATGATCTAGCTTATTCCGGCAATTCCAGTACTTGCGAAAATGCTCCTTGTGATCGGCGACCCACTCCCGCAAATATTACAGATGATTCACGAAGTAACAGTTATAACGACTTTCTTCGAGTCATTTGGGTCCCTCACGGCACCTCTGTCACAACGATCACTCGCGGAATTCGTGGACTTTTCTCCGCTTCTCTGTTTTTTAAGCCATCAGTGACTGTAGATGAGTACGTACGATTTGCCGGCAACTTCTATCGAGAGGGCCAGGACTTTGTCGAAATGCGTTGCATACCTACGCCTGAACAACGAATTGTGGTCACCCCATTTCTCGCCACCTGGCCCAATACCTTTCCGATTATTGCAAGCGATCTTGGCGGACCCAGTCACGATTGTAATTCCCCGCTTCTTACGCCAGGCGAAAAACAAATTTGTAGCCTCTCAAGTCAGTACCATGAGCATCCTGATTCTATATATGACAACGGTTTAGCTTCAGCCCTTGATTTAGGATCTCAACTTTTTGGCACCCAAGAAAGCATATCAGCATTGAGTAAAGACTACGGAATATTCACTGCATTCACCGGTCTGGGCTTTACAGTACAAGCGAGTGCTGATGTAACCGGCGCAACTGTACCAATGAACTCATCTGAAGTACTGCGAAATTCGATAATACCTGAATATTTTCTTAAGAATTCCGCATTGGCGAATGCAAACTGTCGATGTCTTCAGGTACCAGAAAATCAACACCTTCATAGTGCATCCGTGAGCCCCTCTGAGATTTGGGAACGAGGTGAACTCACTGGGGGAGCATGCAGGATGGTCGCGCAACTAGATGAAGGAGACAGCACTGCTCGCTTGCGAAAATAATCTCATATCAGGAAAGTCCTATTTAGTTTTCAGTCCTGAGGAGGCGGTTGGAGATATTGTTTTCACTTCAACCGCCTCCAATAGTCCGAATGGCAGCCACTTCGAATGCGTTAATGGCCCCCATTAAGCGGCTAAAACAATTTCAGAAAATTTAGCTACTGGCGCTGCTGATCTTCTTGGGCCTTCTTCTACCAAATCAATTAGCCCAAACTGAGCAAGAAGCTTTACATCTTGATGAACATTTTTAAAGTCTCGAGCGACAAGTCTGGAAAGTTCTTGGATTGATTTCGGTTTTTGATGACGAATGGTATTTAAAAGCTCGAGTCTGGCTCCAGTAATCACCCGACCCAGAGTCTCAAAATTCGGAAAGCTAATGATAGCCATACCCTCGTATTTTTTAGATGGTTTCTTTAAAATAGAAAATGCGCGATCAGTAGCGGTTTTTTGAGATTCTACAATAAGGAGTACTTTTTTAATCTTCATAAATAAATCCTTCCTTCCGAATCATGGCAGCAATGTCCGCACGGAGTGCATCCAAGCCACGATATACGTATCCAATTTCATTTTCTCCAATATGCAGATGCGGCCCCTTCGGCTTGTGATTATCAAAACCAAAGAGTGTTTTTCTGTTTTCAGAAACCCACGCTCGATATTTTACTCCATTTGGATAGTCCGCGTTAACAGGAATATTCCAAATGACGATCTCGTAGATCGCTAGTCTCTTTTATCTTTATGATTTAAAATAATTTTCTGTCGAAAAATTTCTTCAGCTTTCACTAATGGTAAATACACCATCAATTGATGCAAATGTCTAGAAATTCATTTTCCTTAACATTTTAAACTGAGTTGATCAGTCGGATTAAATGAGGTATCTCCTTTTTCGTGAAAAACGTGGAGCTTGCATGTGAAGGTGGAGCCGTCCGTTTTTATCTCACCTTCGCATTTTAGAGGCGCCGAGAATGGGTCCGGGGTCTAAAGAAAATGCACCACGTTAATTTACCTCCCCGAGGCGATCTTAAAAACCACAGTTTCTAATTTTTCAAGTCTCTCAAACACGGAAACCTGCTTATCTTCTTTTTCTAGTGCTTCTCTTAATTTATGATTCATCAGCGTTTGGTACTTTGCACCTGTCTTTTCAGCAAGCACTTTGTAGCGTTTGACAAGGTCAAGATCAACCATCATAGTTACACGGACCTTGGCACCTTTTAGGTCCATTTCATCTTTCGTGGCAGAAACTCGTCCAAGAATAATATCACCTTATCCGGCAAAAGAGTTTTGCTCCACCACTGTGTTTTGACTCCTAACCAGCTCTGGGCATCATCCAAAATCGCCCATTCCCTTTTTTGTGTCGCTAGGCCTTAAAGGATGGAAACCAAGAGTCTGCTGAGTCTGCCTGGACTGGCCCCGAAGGAGAGCTAGGTATCAGCAGAGGAACTGCAATGGGATCAAGAGGCAACTCCCACCGAGGACTCTTGACCCAATTCACCCATGGTTTGACTTGGGCTACAACACCCAGAAACTCAAACTTTCCCTCTTCCTTCATGTCGTGAGTCCCCACCAAAAGGTCGTCGATCTCCGCATAGAGGATATGAATATCTAAATTTGGGTAGAATGGTTTCAAAATATTGATGATTTGATCTAATACCATGGCAGCTCTGCTTTCGATCTCAGGATTGTCCGGATACGCCTCTGTTCCTACATGGAGACCATGAAGAAAGGCAATCGCTTTTGGATTTGTCTTATTTAGAACTCTAAAAACTTCATCAAAAAATTGTACCGTAATCGGATTAATAGTTGAATGAGTAGATCGATTTGTTAACTTCAAGTCAATCCCTCCGCAAGTTTCGAACAAACCAGTACAGTGACAAATCCCCCACCTCATCACGACGATATCAAACTGATTGTCTTTAAATCCAAATTTATTCCGATTATCCAATTTTTTTGTAATGAAATTCTCACTTGTGCCCTCACTCAAGTACAAGTCCGTTTTATAAATCAATGTCGAAGAAGACACTTTAGTTAGAACGGCTTCAGCCAACGGAGGATCCAGCATGGCATCATCGTCTGCTAAAAAGAGAAACTGCTTTAAAGCATCCTGGTCTTGCAAAGCTTTATAAGGACTCTTGCCTTCCTGTTTCAAACGGCGTTCTTCTGGATCAATCAATCCAAACACAAATTGGGTAAAGGGCTCTTTCTTATCCACATACATCCGATTGCCTTCAATCCTCGGGGCAGCATCCACATCTCGACCGGTCCCACCCGTGACTAGGGCAATTTGAAACAAGATTAGAACTAAACTTCCTACTAATTTCATTTCTAGTACTTCCGACTGATCAATATTATTCACTTAAACCATTAAATACTCAACTCCAGTCGCATAACCTCTTTCCAAGTAACCATTCAGCAGGGGAGCGTTAAGTCTCCAATTTTCGAAAAAATCAGGCATTTTCATAGAGACAGGCACAACAAATTCGAAATAGCCAGCGGCTCGTGACGTGAAATAGTCAAGTTTACGTGATGTAGGAATTGAACGAATTAAGATGAAGAATCTAAGTTAGGCCAATTGGGCGGTGTTTTAGGGCTTGTTCAAGAGCCGTAAGTGGGGAATGGCCCTGTCGGGAATGCGAACCGAATGCGGAGTTTATCGACTGTCAGGCGAAGTGTACCAACTGCTGACTTCTGCCCCAGCCTCAATTCCCAATTTTTCCCGCACAGGGAACTGCACTTGAAAAAGCTGGCGATCTACAAGCCAAGCTGAGGCGTTCTTGACCATTAACTGAGCATTATGGCACAGTGTGTCAATGAGAAAATTATCCTTTAACCGCGTTGCTATCTGTTTAGCTTTTTTAATCTCTCTTTCGACCTATGCAATGCATCCAGTTGATATATCAAGACAGACAAAGCCAAGTGTTGTGACAGTCTATTGCGAGGATGGTAGTTTTGGAAGCGGATTTTTTGTAAGCAAAAATGAAGTCCTTACCAATGCCCATGTCTTTAAGACGGGTAACCGTGGATATCTGATGTTTGATTCTCATCCCACAAAAGTAAATATAAAAAGAGTAATTAAATTTGATGAAAGACTTGATCTGTCTCTCTTGAGTGTAGAAGACCAGGATGTAGTGCCATTGGAACTTGATTCAACACAAGCCGAGTCAGGACAAGACGTGTATGCGTTTGGTAGTCCAGAAGGCCACTTTGGATCAATGTCAGATGGAATGGTAAGTACTACGAGAGAAAAAAATGGGGTAACTAGAATTCAACATACGGCTCCGGTAAGTCATGGTAGTAGCGGCGGCCCTTTAGTAAATAGTGATGGAAAAGTGGTAGGGGTTAATGTGTCAATGTTAAAGAGCGGACAAAATATCAACTTTGCTATTCCAATCAGTTACTTTATTGATGGATTTAATAGAAGTATTCCCCCGATAAGAAACATAAATTTTCAATATCAATTTAACAATACTGTTCCTGCTGCAATAAATAACGAATTGAACGGCAAATGGTATATTAAAAGTATCCAAATTGGTCAATATTTTGAAGATCAATTTTTCTGGGCTAGCAAATATAATCCAGTACAGTTAGAGTTTAACTCTCATAACATATCAAGCCAAGTTTCTACTCGCGGAGCAATCTCTTTCTGTGAGGTTTCAGATGATCCCGATTACTTCCAAAGTTCCTCTGCTGATATAAATGCTACCTATACTTCGACACAAGATGGGATGAAAGAAGTGAAATTGCAAGTGGCTTCACTATTTGTGTCTCCCGACCCTAATTATAGACCAATAAAGAATTATCACACTGTAGGGTTTATTAAATCATGGGGTAATCCAGGAGTTCCTTATTTAATAAGTAAAAATGGCAATACTGTAACGTTGACCTCTAAATTTCCTGTTACTAGTAACGCTGGGATTACTGGAACACGAGTCATTGTATTGAGTCAGTTGTGAAAGCAGGCTATTCCCTGCGTATATATTTGTCGTTTGCCCCTTTCCTCTGACGTCCAAGAGATATTCTGACTCTATTTCACCCAAATTGTGAATGGGTTTTATTCGCGATAACTCTTATTATCGCGAATAAGACTTAAGGAGTATGAGCACGTTAGGCTATAGTAGATAATTGAAATCAACTATTATTGATTTATCAAGCAGTTAAATTTCTAAACTAAAGCACTGCTTATAAGCACTTGATTATATGGAAATAAAAATCACCCGGTTA
>Ga0206829_10099_pt2 | contig 30984 bp, 22 predicted proteins | sample Alteio_BWOrgCont_75_FD_152862 | JGI IMG/M metagenome (GOLD analysis project Ga0206829, IMG submission 152862) | Enriched cells from forest soil in Barre Woods Harvard Forest LTER site, Petersham, Massachusetts, United States -... | ecosystem: Environmental > Terrestrial > Soil > Temperate forest >... | reverse complement strand
AGCTTACGAATGATAAAAGGATCACGCGGGCCGGGAAGTTCTTGCGGCGGACGAGCCTAGATGAGTTGCCGCAGTTTTTTAACGTGCTCTGGGGAGATATGTCGCTCGTCGGCCCCCGACCTGCGATTCCTTATGAGGTAGCCTCCTACGAAACCTGGCATCGTAGCCGGGTCTTGGAAGTTAAGCCTGGGATTACGGGCCTATGGCAGGTAAACGGGCGAAACCGCATTAAGTTTGACGAAATGGTCAGGCTGGATCTGCAATACGCCAAGGTGTGGTCTCCTTGGCTCGATCTTAAGATTCTGATGCGCACTCCTCGTGCTGTACTCAGAGGCGCCTGCTAGCTCTTGTCTTTCTACCCCCACGGATCTACTCAATTCTCTTTGCCTCCCTCCGATCTAAAACTTTCCAAATTCAATTCATTAGTTAAAGGGCGTGAACGTCGTGAATTTCGGTGTGATTGGTTACGGATATTGGGGGCCCAATGTCGTGAGGAACCTGGTGAGTCTTGAGCAATCTCAAGTACTCGCGATTGCAGAGATGAGCCCCAATGCACGCAAACGTGCACAAAAGGCCCATCCGGAGATTCATCTAACCGCCGATGCTGCGGAGGTGATCTCCTCACCTAAGATTGATGCCATTGCTGTCATTACGCCGGTTTGGACACATTACGAGCTGGCCAAGGCGGCACTGGAAAACGGCAAGCATGTCTTTGTCGAGAAGCCGTTTACCAGCAACTCCGCGCAAGGGGAGGAGCTGATCAACATCGCCCGGCGCAAGAATCTCAAGATCATGGTGGACCACACGTTCCTGTTTACTGGCGCCGTGAAAAAGATCGGGCAGCTTCTCGATGAAGGGACGCTGGGCAAGCTTTACTACTACGATTCGACCCGCGTCAATCTCGGCCTTTTTCAGCATGATATTAACGTTCTTTGGGACCTTGCACCTCACGATCTTTCGATCATGGATTACCTCATCAAAGGGAGCCCCGAGGCCGTGGTCGCCACCGGACAAAACCACCTCAACGGTCACGAGGACGTTGCGTACATGACGCTCTATTTTCCCGAGAAGGTCATAGCACACATCAACGTGAATTGGCTTTCGCCAGTGAAGGTAAGGACCACCCTTCTAGGCGGAGAGAAGCGGATGGTGGTGTGGAACGATCTCGAAGCAGACGAAAAGCTGAAGGTATATGACAAGGGCGTGAATATTACCAATCGCGAAGGGGTCTACGAACTGCTGGTGAACTACCGTTCCGGCGATATGTGGGCACCGCAGCTGGAACAAGTCGAGGCCCTGCGTCAGGAACTCTCCTACTTTGTGGAATGCATTTCAACTGGACAAAACCCATTTAACGACGGATGTGCCGGGCTGAGAGTGGTAAAGATGTTGGAAGCAGCCAGCGAATCGATGAGCAAAAGAGGATCGCTGATTTATCTATGAATACCTACAACTGCATCGCAGACGATGTGAAGCTTGGCAAAAACGTCCGGCTGTCGAAATTCATCAATCTGTATGGATGTGAAGTCGGGGATGAGACAAAGATCGGCGCATTCGTGGAAATTCAAAAGAATGCCAGCGTAGGCAAATGCTGCAAGATCTCTAGTCATACGTTTATCTGCGAAGGTGTCGTGATTGAGGACAATGTCTTCATCGGGCACGGAGTGACTTTTATCAACGACAGCTATCCGCGCGCTACAACTCTCGGCGGAAACATGCAAACCGAGGCTGACTGGAAAGTTGAACGTACGGTGATAAAGCAGGGGGCATCGATCGGCTCCGGCGTCACGATCCTAGCCAATACCAACATTGGCGAGAACGCGATTGTTGGAGCGGGTAGTGTCGTCACCAAAGATGTGCCCCCTAACTCGATTGTTGCCGGCAATCCGGCGAAGGTCTTGCGGTATATCGAACAAACTGTGGAAGGTCAGAATGTCCATATTTAATAGCATTTCGAATAATATTCCTTTTCTGGATCTGGTTACTCCGCACGTAGAGCTCGAGCGGGAACTGACCGGCGTATTTCATCAGGCACTCCACACTGCTGGCTTTATTGGCGGCCCTATGGTGGAAGAATTTGAGGCGGAGTTTGCCGCTTTCTGTGACACGAAGCACTCCATTGCCGTCAGCAGTGGTACAGATGCCTTGCGCTTTGCCATCATGGCTTGTGGTGTCCAAGCTGGGGATGTTGTGCTGACCGTGCCGCATACATTCATTGCTACTACGGAAGCTATCTCGCAAACGGGAGCAATACCGGAATTTATTGATATTGACGAGCTCACCTACAACATGTCGGTCGAGATGCTTCAGCAGTATCTGGAGGAGCAATGCATCCGAAGTGAATCGGGACAGCTTCTCAGCCGCCGCAGTGGACGGCCTGTAACCGCAATCGTGCCTGTGCATCTTTATGGGCAGATGGCTGACATGGATTCCATCCTGGCACTCGCCGACGAGTACGGCTTAGTGGTGATTGAAGATGCCTGCCAGGCGCACGGCGCCGAATACTTTTCGAAGAAGCACAATCGCTGGATGAAGGCTGGGTCGATGGGACGTGCAGGGGCATTCAGCTTCTATCCGGGGAAGAACCTCGGTGCGTGTGGAGAGGCCGGATCTGCGACCACCAACGACATCGTTATCGCAGCGAAGATCCGGATGCTGCGCGATCACGGCCAGGCAAAGAAGTATTATCACGACATCGAGGGCTACAATGGCCGGCTGGATGCCATTCAAGCTGGCCTGCTCAGCGTCAAACTGCGTCACTTGGTAGAGTGGAATGCCGCCCGGCGCGAACGCGCAGCGGAGTACAACCGGTTGCTAGCTTCGTGCGACGCCGTTGTTCTCCCCCATGAGCCATCTTGGTCATGTGCGGTGTATCACCTATATGTGATCCGGACTGCCGACCGTGACGGTTTGATGGACCATTTAAGAGTGGCAGGTATCGGCACCGGAATACACTACCCCGTTCCTCTCCACCTTCAAAAGGCGTACGGCTCTCTCGGCTATCATGCGGGAGCCTTCCCAACCGCGGAACGCGTTGCGACTGAGATCGTCTCTTTACCGATGTTCCCGCAGCTGACAGCAAAGCAACAGGCGTCAGTGGTGAACGAGATTCACGCGTTTTCCAAAACGGCGGAAATCGAGCCAGTCTCTTTCTCTTAAGAGACCAGTATATATATACGGAGAGGTCGCCGCTGGTTAAGGCAGTGGTCAGCTTGCTGACTGCGGTGGTTAAGCCACCCGGAGGTTCAAATCCTTCTCTCTCCGCCAATTTTCTTCGCAAGGTTGTACACACGGAGAGATCGCCGTTGGTAAGGCAGTGGTCAGCTTGCTGACCGCGGTGGCTAAACCCACCCGGAGGTTCGAATCCTACCTCTCTCCGCCAATTTTTTCGTGACACAAGGGTGTGCGGGGCTGTCAAGGAGGTCATCATGACAGGTAGCGACGATAGAGTACCCGCACGGTCAGTGATTATGACCGGAACGCAACTTCTTCGCCGGGTTAGAGGCAAAATCCGCGCACCGTGGCCACTTTATAAGACGTTGCACCGCCGTGAAGAGTGGTTTGAGTGTCCGATGTGCTCCTACATCGGTCCTTTCGCGACTGCGAATTCTTTCGCTGGATCCCGCAAGTATGCCATTTGCCCTCGATGCAACGGACTCGAAAGGCACCGTCTGCAATACTTAGTAGTGTCGCAGGCCCTCAGTGGCCTCACTGGCAATGTCAAGATGCTCCACTTTGCACCTGAAAAGTCCTTCCGTTTGATATTTTCCGGGCGATTTGCTGAATATGAGACAGCAGATTTGTTTATGGATGGAGTGGATCACAAAGTAGATATTCGAGCGTTGCCTTTTGCTGATGCCACATATGACGTTGTGTTTGCCTCTCATGTTCTTGAGCACATTCGCGAAGATAGGACTGCGATCGGGGAAATTCGTCGGGTGCTCCGACCCCATGGCGTTGCAATTTTGCCGGTACCTATTGTTTGTGAGAAGACCATAGAGTATTCTTGCGCGAATCCTTACGAGGCGGGTCATGTGCGAGCCCCGGGCACAGACTATTTCGAAAAATACAAGGAATACTTCGAACGGGTCGAAGTCTGGTCCTCAGACTCGGTTCCGCAAAAATATCAACCTTTTATTTATGAAGATCGAGCCCGGTGGCCAACTGCGGAGTGTCCTTTGCGCCCGCCGATGCAGGGAAGCAAACATCCGGACTTCGTTCCGGTCTGCTACGTCTGATTTTTGATGGTTGACCTGCTGCCGAAGCCATTCAGCCAGGCTTCCTAATTGTTCCCCAAAACTAAAGCTACAAACTCGCGCTCAACACATATCCAATCAGCAACACGGCGTGCGCGTTGTCCTTTGGAGACAATGCATCGCCCTTCAAACACCCCGGCGCTTTATTCCAACAGAAGTCCTGATGTCGAAAAGCACGAAAGGGAGCTGCGCCAGGGAGGAGCAAACATGATCGTTTGTGGCAAAGATATTCGAGTCAGCGGCCAATTAGTCCGCATTGGCCAACTCGAGGCCGACGGGTACGAGTATTTAGATGACCCTGCTGAAGTGTTAGCTGGTCTGCGCGAGGCCCGCCCGAAGGTTGATATCTTTACGTTTCTTCAGCAAGCGCCCGAAACCTCGCCGAAGTACAGCTACCCCGTGGAATGGGATAATCAAGCGATACTTCCCATTTCAACCTTCGAAAACTGGTGGACCAAACAGATCGGCTTCAAGGCGCGAAACAAAGCAAAACAAGCCTCGAAGAAAGGCATAATCGTCCGAGAAGCGCATTTTGATGATTCGCTTGCTTCAGGTATTTGGGAGATATACAACGAAAGTCCGGTACGTCAGCAAAGACGCTTTCCACACTTCGGGAAAAGTTTAGATCAGGTGCGCAGAATGAGCGCGACATTTCTGGACTCAAGTGTCTTCATTGGCGCTTATTACGAGGACAAGTTGATCGGTTTCATCAAACTTACTTGCGACGATCACAGAAGGCAAGCAGGGATCATGCACATTGTCTCCATGATCAAGCATCGGGACAAGGCGCCTACAAATGCCCTCGTTGCACAAGCTGTTCAATCCTGTGCTGACCGTGGAATTTCACACCTGGTGTATGCAAATTTCGCTTACGGCAAAAAGGTGCGCAGCAGCCTCAGTGATTTCAAGGAGCGCAACGGATTCGCGCGAGTGGATTTACCCCGCTATTATGTTCCTCTAACCAGTATCGGCTGGTCTGCCTTCCGTTTAGGCATGCATCGCAGGCTCGTGGATCGGCTCCCGGGGCCGTTGGTCGCCAAGTATAGAGATCTACGGTGGTCATGGTACAGATACCGTTTCCCAACCTTGGCACAAGATATGTAAGTGAGGGGATATAAGCTGCCCAATAAGTAGCCACTTTGGCGAATAGCAGCAGATATTTTCTTAGCCGTCTTCGAACACCACAGCCTTCAAAAGCCCATGAACTCTGACTCCTCTGGTATGAGTAAGCGAATCTCCCCATCGATGGTCGCCCTGCTTACAGGTGGGATCGATAAGCACTATGCCTGTGCTCTTGCCAAGGCGCTCGCATTTTCTGGAATCACTCCGGACATGGTGGGCAACGTCGAGACAAACTCCTATGAGATGGATGGCGCCCCCGATGTAAAACTACTGGAGCTATACGCAACGTTGCGTCCGGGCCAGGGTTTTTTGCGGAAGCTCATCTCTTATATCAATGTCTATTTTCGACTCATGGCCTATGCGGCCGGCAGATCGCCAAAAACGTTTCACATTCTGTGGGAATATAAGTTTCCGTACTTCGACCGGACTCTGCTGCTTCTCTATTACAAACTTCTGGGCAAGAAGATCGTGTTCACTGCGCACAACGTAAACAGGGCGGAAAGAGACGGAGTTGATTCCCGGTGGAACCGATTCACCCTGCACGTTCAATATCGCCTCGTTGATCATATTTTTGTCCATACGAAAGGCATGAAGGATCAGCTTGGGAGCAGCTTTGGAATAAGTCAGAGCAAGGTGACCGTTATCCCATTCGGGTCTGGTGGCATGGTGCCAACCTCGCGTTTGACTCCTGCTGAGGCCAAACAGCAGTTGGGTCTCGGCGAAGGTAAGCGGACTGTTCTTTTCTTTGGGCGGATCGCCCGGTATAAGGGACTCGATCTGCTGGTCGATGCATTTGAACGTGTCGGGGCTCATGATCAGAGCTATCGACTGATTATCGCCGGTGAGCCAATGCCGGAGTGGGCACAACACTGGGATGAAGTACATGACACAGTTAAGTCAAGTCCAGTGCGAGAACAAGTTATTGAAGAGATCCGTCGTATCGCAGACGATGAGATGGAGATCTACTTTAAGGCTGCAGATGTACTCGTCCTGCCATACAGGCAGATCTTTCAAAGCGGCGTGCTTTTCATGTCCCACAGTTTTGGGTTGCCGGTTATCGCTACGGATCTTGATGCGTTTCGCGACGATATAGTTGAAGGAACAAACGGACATCTATTCCGTCCTGATGACCCTCAGGATCTCGCCGAGACTATTGAAAGATATTTCTCAAGCGAGTTGTTTAGAAGCCTCGATGAGCGTCGAGCCGGTATTCAAGATTCGCTTCGGGCGAGCCACTCGTGGGAAAGCATAGCGAGAACAACTGGCGACGTTTATGCTCGAATTTCTCAAAGCATGCAGTTGAAGCAGCGAGCTTCATCAGCGCGGATTACTCGCGCTCATCTTGGCGACGAGCCGGATGCTGCGAAGTCCCTTGACTCGTAAAGCCCCTATCGCTTGGTCAGTTTGTCTCGATGTGTAGAGATATGTCGTTAGCTTCTTCGGAAAAATTAGATATGTGCGATGGACAAGTTTGGATGATGATCCTATCGCTTTATGGGAGCCAGAATTGCCTGGAATAGTTGGTATTATCACGAAGCAGCCGAGAGCCGTGGCGGAAAACGAGTTGCGCCAGATGCTCGGGACCATGCTGCATGAGTCTTTTTATACCTCTGGCGTCTGGAGCGACCCATCTATAGGAGTCTACGTCGGCTGGGTAGCTCGTTCCGGTTCGTTTGCGGCAGAAATGCCGGTAAAGAACGAACAAGAAGATATAACCCTTTTCTTTTCTGGCGAAGAGTTTCCCCAGTCAGGCACAATTGACACGCTTCGGGCCAAGGGGCATGTCATAGCTAAGGGTGGACCTTCCTATTTAGTCCATCGTTACGAAGACGAGCCCGATTTTCCGAAGGGATGGAACGGACGATTTCATGGTCTCGTAGCCGATCGTAAACAAGGCATCGCCACCTTGTTTAACGACCGCTACGGATTGCAGCGCCTGTACTACCACGAGTCCAAAGACGGGCTCTATTTTGCTGCGGAAGCCAAGGCCATTCTGAAGGTTTGCCCGGAATTGCGCTCCATCGATCCACGTGGACTTGGAGAATTTGTTGCCTGCGGTGCTGTACTCGAAAACCGGACGCTGTTTCGCGATATCTATCTTCTGCCACCGGGCTCTGCCTGGAGCTTTCGCAATGGCGCGCTCGAAGCGAAGACTACCTACTTCGAGCCGAAGGAGTGGGAACAGCAGGAACCGCTCGATGCGGAAGAGTATTATCGCCAGATCCAAAGCGCCTTTGTCAGCAATCTCCCGCGTTATTTCAATGGACGCGAGCGGGTTGGAATGTCAGTAACCGGCGGCCTAGACACGCGCATCATCATGGCGTGGCACAAGGCTGATCCCAACACGCTGCCGTGCTACACGTGGGGCAGCATGTATCGCGATCATGAAGACGTAAAACTCGCACGCCGAGTCGCGAAAGTCTGTCAGCAGCCTCATAAGGTAATTACCGCGGGATCAGAGTTTCTTTCTCAGTTTGGCCATTACGCGGAGCGTTCGGTTTACCTAAGCGATGCGTGCGTTGATTTGAGTCGCTCACCTGACCTGTACGTACAGGAAAAAGTTCGGGAGATCGCGCCTGTGCGTATGGTGGGGACGTACGGCAGCGAAATCCTCCTCCAGGCAATAATGTTCAAGGCCGTGGCGCCGACCGCGGGGTTGTTTGAACCTCTTCGCGAAACGGTCGCGGCGGGGATTGACACTTACAATGCGGCACGCCAGGTTCATCCCATCTCGTTTGTGGCCTTCCGCCAATCGCCATGGCATCACTATGGCGTACTGGGACTTGAACAGACTCAGGTAGGGATTCGTTCGCCGTTTCTCGATAACGAGGTCGTCAAGACCGCATATCGAGCTCCCGCTTCGGACACTCTCGGAGCGAACGAGATGGTAAGGGCTCGGCTCATACGCGAGGGCAACCCGGAACTGGCGAAGATTCGCACAGATCGGGGCTCCGGCGGGCTCAATAGCAAGTTAACGCATATGTACCTCGAGTTCTTATTTAAAGCGGAATACGCCTATGACATGGGTATGCCCCAGTGGATGGCGCGTATCGATCACATGTTGGCTCCACTCCGGTTGGAGCGTATTTGGCTCGGCCATCACAAACCGTTTCATTTCCGCGTCTGGTATCGAGACCAACTGAACGAATATGTGCGCCAGATGCTTCTCGACGATCGCGCGCTGGCGCGACCTTATGTCAACCGGGCTGCCGTCGAGCGGGTGGTGAATGGGCATTTGCGCGGTGACGAAAACCATACCGATGAGATTCACAGACTTCTGACACTCGAACTGGCAAACCGGCTCTTCGTCGAGTCTGCCTAGGCCCAAGACACTCATACATGAACAACGAAACCAATCTTTCTTACGTCTTGATCACTCCCTGCCGCAACGAAGCGCGCTTTATTGAGGAGACACTCAAGTCGGTTGTGGCCCAGACTGTGCTACCGCTGAAGTGGGTTATCGTAAATGACGGCTCAACGGATACGACAGCCGAGATAGTGGCGAAGTATGCGGCACAGCACAGTTGGGTCGAGCTGGTTAATTGTCCGCCCCGCAAGGAACGCCATTTTGCGGGTAAGGTCGGAGCATTCAATGCCGGCCTGGAGCGCGTCAAGCAACTCCCGTACAAGATCGTCGGCAACCTGGACGGTGACGTCACACTGGATTCCGATCATTTCTCGTTTCTGCTCACTAAATTCAGTGAAGAGAACAGACTGGGTGTTGCCGGCACAGTGTTTCGTGAGCCGGGCGGATATAACTCCGGCACAGACAGTTTCGAGGGACAGACATATGTTTCCGGCCAGTGCCAGATCTTCCGGCGGCAGTGCTTTGAGGAGATCGGTGGATACGTGCCGAGCAAAGCGGGCGGAATCGACTGGATGGCCGTTACAACGGCACGCATGGTCGGTTGGAAAACACGCTCGTTTCGAGAAAAATCCTTCCTGCACCACAGGCCATTAGGAACTGCCGAGCGCGGATTGACCGCTTCCGCATTTGCCTATGGTAAGAAAGATTACATTCTTGGCGGCCACCCGCTTTGGGAAATGTTCCGCAGCGTATATCGGATGACGAAGCCCCCTTACGTGATCGGCGGTATCGCGTTGTTCGCCGGTTACGTAACTAGCCTCCTGAGCCGAGCTGAACGGCCGGTTTCACCCGAACTGATGCGCTTTCATCGCAGCGAGCAGAAGCTGAAACTGAAGAATATCCTCTTATCTCTGTGCCGCCTCAAGAAAATTAACAACTTTGAGCTTCTCCCAGCCGAACCTAATCCGGCTCAAATCACCGCCACAAAGTAAAGCAGCCCACAAAAGTTGCCGGGAATTACAGGCCAGATGGATTTGAAATGATGTCAACTGTCCCAATCGAAATCGATATAGCTTCAAAAGCTTACACAGATGCTTTGCCGGCTGGAGAGATACTCGCGGCCGTACGGCGTTTCATTTCATGGCTCGGCCATTATGGCGAGGCCTCCTACGATTTTCAAACCTTCTATGCAGGTGATTTGTGCCGTAACATCAAGGCTCTTTACTATCGCCAACCGCTTCTAGGGACGGTAGCGGTCGCTCCCATCATCTTCTGCGAAGCCTTCCTTCCGTCGGCTCGCCGGTTTTTCTGGAAGAAGCAAAGAATTCCAATCGCAGATGCGCACTACGCCATGGGCTTTGCGTTTTTGTCGCGTCATTTGAACGATGAAGGGCACTACCGCCGCGCTCGTCACTTTCTGCAAGTACTCGAGGATACTCGCTGCCCAGGATACGATCGGTATTGCTGGGGTTACCCCTTCAACTGGGGAACTCTGCGTGGGACAATTTGGCAAGGTACGCCCCTAATCACCACGGTGCCTTACGTGTACGAGGCATTCCGGGAAGTTCACTCGATAGATAACGAACCTCGGTTGCGAGAGATCATGCGGTCCATCGCGGATCATGGCTTGTATGACTATCAGGATTTCGAAACTTCAAGGTGGGCGGCTTCATCTTCCTACACTCCCGCCCCCGAGCAAGCGCCAGGAGTTATCAATGCGAGTGCTTACCGCGCGTTCCTGCTGACCCAAGCAGCGATGGATTTCTCGGATGAGCGCTACCAAAAAACCGCCGCGCGGAATCTCCAATTTGTGCTTGAATCTCAGAATCCCGACGGTTCCTGGCATTACATGAACGACGGCAAGAGACATTTCGTTGATCATTTTCACACCTGTTTTGTTATGAAAGCTCTTGCCAAAATCGAAGCGCTCACCGGCAACTCCGAATGCACTAGCGCAATCGAGCGAGGTATTGATTTTTACGTCCGCAATCTCTTCGATGAACACGGAGTACCGAAGCCCTTTTCCAAACCGCCGCGGCTCATTGTGTATCGTCGAGAGTTGTACGATTATGCGGAATGCATTAATCTTGGCATCTTGCTTCGGGGGCGTTTCGAGAGACTGGACCGGCTGGTCGATGGCGTGGTGAATCAGATTTTGACGACTTGGCAGAGGCCTGATGGCTCATTCCGGTCGCGGCAATTGTTGTTCGGCTGGGATAACGTGCCGATGCACCGCTGGGCGCAGGCGCAGCTGTTTCGCAGCCTTTGTTTGTTACTTTTAAAGAAAGTCACCGTGAATCTTCCTTCAAATAAATTAGAGAGGTCGATCTAATGTGCGGAATTTGTGGGAAGTATAACTTCTCTAATCGCGCGGTCGAGCGCCGCGAACTTGAGAAGATGACCCGGTCAATACGTCACAGAGGCCCTGACGATGAGGGTTATCATCTCGACGGTCCTGTAGGTCTGGGATTCCGGCGCCTTTCTATTATTGATCTTGAGGGCGGCCATCAGCCCATGTCTGACCAAGAGAAGACCACTTGGGTTGTATTCAATGGAGAAATCTATAACTTTCAGGAATTGCGGACTGAGCTGGAGAGTTTTGGACATGTCTTTAAAACCCGGTGCGACACGGAAGTGATTGTGCACGGGTACAAGCAGTGGGGTGATGAGGTCTTAAACCGGTTGAATGGCATGTTTGGCCTGGCAGTGTGGGACGCGGTCAGACGGCGCCTGCTGCTGGCGAGGGATGCCTTTGGGATTAAGCTTGTTTACTACCGAGAGCACGAAGGCTCATTGTTGTTTGGGTCGGAGATGCGGGCTGTGTGCGCCGGCATGGGGAATGAGCGACCCGAAGCAGATCCCGAGGCGCTGAATCTCTTTCTGCGTTACCGCTATACGCCTTCACCCTATACGGCGGTGAAAGGCATGTACAAGCTCGCGCCAGGCACAAAGCTGGTGGTGCAAGACGGGACTTATCAGACAAGCCGGTGGTATCGCTTCGCGCCGACACCGTTTGATCCTCCCAAGAGCGTCGCAGACGCGGGCGAGGAACTGCTGGAGCTATATCGCAAGGCGGTTCGACGGCAGTTAGTGAGTGACGTGCCGCTGGGACTGCTTCTCAGCGGTGGAAATGATTCCGGTCTGCTGCTGGCGCTTATGAACGAAAATGGCGCTGACTGGCGAACGTTCACAGTGGGCTATGGTGAGAGTTTTGCCGAGGATGAATTGGCGGATGCGGAGGAAACCGCTCGAATTCTCAAATCACGACACACGAGTGTGAGAATTACTCGCTCGATTTTCGAGCGAGAGCTAAGCAACATTGTCGGTTCTCTAGAAGAGCCCATTGCGACATCCTCTATCGTCCCCATGTATTTCGTGTGTAAGCGCGCGCGGGAGGATGTGAAAGTCGGTCTTGTGGGCCAAGGGCCCGATGAGTTGTTTGGCGGTTATCCGCGTCACTTGTACGCGCGTTATGGGGCTGCCTGGTCGACAGTACCTCGTTGGGCGCGGATTCCGGTGCAGCGAGCGGCTGCGTTGTTGCCGCGTAACGAGAGGCTGAAACGGGGTCTCTATGCTCTTGGTGGCGACGGTTCCGGGAATCATTACGAACGTATCCTCTCGTTGTTGCCAGGCCAACAGATTGATAGCTTGTTTTGGGATGGACTATTGAAATCCGATTCAGGGGATCGACTGAGTGAATGCTGGTCCGAATTCCTCGATCTGGCGCCCAGCACAGACGAGCTGGGAAGGCTTCAGTTCGCAGAAGTTCGGTCAACACTACCCGATGAACTGCTGATGTACGCTGATAAGCTTTCAATGGCGCACAGCCTGGAGTTGAGGGTGCCTTTCCTCGACAAAGATGTTGTCGAATATGCAGAGAGACTGCCGGCTGATCTGAAGGTGCGCAACGGTGTGGGGAAGTGGCTTCACAAACGGGTTTGCCGGGAATTCCTACCCAAATCCATTGTGGACAGACCGAAACGCGGCTTCGCAATGAATGTCGTTGACAGCTGGTTCCGTGACTCTCTAGGAGGCACGATGGCCAGCACATTTGAAGATGAGAGCTCTTCCATTTATCAGTTTTTGCGTCCGGCAGCGGTGAGGCAACTCTACGCGGATCACGCTGCGGGTAGACGAGACAATCATAAGGTTCTTTTCAGCCTGATTGTTCTCGAGGAATGGCTCAAAGGGCTTTCCGTCGGCGAGGTCGCAGCCGTGTAAACGGCGGTTAATTTATTTGAGCTTTCCCAGTCATTATCTTTATAACGTTAAAGTTATCGCGCCAAAAGCGCAAAACTTAAAATTAAGGGGCTCGTGAATACGGTTCTGGCGGAAGGCACCTGATGCCAAGAATATTAGCCGCAATTATTTGTGGCATCGGAATTTGGATAGTTCTCAGGTTAGACCGGGACCCTAAGAGCAGGAGCTCGAAAGCTCTTTGGCTCCCGCTCGCATGGCTGCTCATTAGCGGATCGAGGCCCGTGGCCTCCTGGCTATATACGGGGTCTTCGATTTCGCCGGACCAGCTCATGGAGGGGAGTCCTATCGATGCAGCCATCAGGCTGGGAATTATAACTGCCGCCATAGTCGTTCTTGCGAAAAGACAAAAATCGTTCGCCAAGGTGGTGCAGGAAAATCGGCCGATGCTCCTGTTCCTGTTCTATTGCGCGGTGAGCACCGTTTGGTCTGATTATCCGGGTATTGCCCTCAAACGTTGGGTAAGGTTATTGGGCGATTTCCTAATGATTCTGATTGTGCTGACAGATCCTGACCGATCCAGTGCAATCAAGCGGGTTCTATCTTGCGTTGGCATCGTCCTTTTTCCTGTTTCCATTTTGTTGAACAAGTATTATCCCGAATACTCTGTGTATTACGACATATGGACTGGAAGACGGCTCGTCTCGGGGGTTGCACTGGACAAAAACATGCTGGGCATGACTTGTCTGGTTTACGGAATTGTAATGTTCTGGCGACTGATCACGACTTACAAGGAACCAAAGAGCCGCGGACGAACTCAACGGCTGGTTGCTCACGCCATCATCGTAGCAATGGTGCTTGTCCTCTTCAGGGATGCCGACTCGATGACATCGGAATCCTGCTTCATTATGGTGAGTGGGCTGATCGCCGCAATGACTTTCTCGAAAAAAGCGCGCAAACCAATATTCGTACATATTATGGTTGCGACGATCGTGGGGGTCGCTTTCAGTACCTTGTTTCTCCATATTGGCGGCGGCTTTGCGTTTCAGAAGCTGGGACGAAACGCGAATCTCACCGGACGTACGGAAATATGGGCAGGGCTTCTTCAGTTTAGCGGGAACCCCATTATCGGAACTGGGTTCGATAGCTTCTGGATGGGGAGTCGGATGAAAAGAATCTGGGCTGCCGGAGGCCAATTGTATGGAATCAACGAAGCCCACAATGGATATCTGGAAACTTATCTGAACCTGGGATGGATCGGGGTTGGCCTGCTCGCTCTGTTTATAGTTGCGGGCTATCGAAACATCCTTAAGGCGCTTCGGATTGAGCCCGAAATAGGAAGGATCCGACTGGGACTCTTCGTTGCGGTCGTTGTTTACAGTTTCACGGAGGCTGGGTTTAGAGCGAATTCCACGGTGTGGATTGCGTTCCTCTTTGCCATCGCAGCAGTGCCAAAGATGCCCATGCTCAAACCCGAACGACGATTACCGGTTCGCCAGTTCGCTGGCTTTGAAAAACCGGAATCTCGCGTCGGAATTTCACCAGCGAGAGAGACAATTCCTCCCGACTTTGGCAAAACAGCAACATGGGTTTCGCGTACTGCAACCTGACTCTGCCGCTAGCGACAAGGCGCTTCTCGGAAACCAATGCTTAATTTTTTCGATGATCGGTAATCATAGTCGGTAAAAGCTACGCCATTGAGGGAAAAAAACCACACAGATCCTTGGTAGACGCAATTCTGATCCGAGATCTCATCGTGTGGATAAGATCAATTAAGTCGTTTGTGTTTCATCATTTACGCTTTCTTTGAAACATAAACGCACCTTTGGCATCCGCATTGCTCGTACGAAGTGGTAATAACCCCTTTGTCGTAATGTCAGTCCCAAAGTTTCCGTTCGCGGTGCACTCTGTCCGAGGCCGAAAGACCAATACTCCTTAATGGTGCGATGGTGAGTTCAGTAGTTTTGGTTGGATCGAGAATGGGAAAAACTTGGAGCTGGCATTCTACTTTTCCTCTTTCTCCGCACTCATTTTTCCAGCTAAAAGCGAGTGGCAAGTGAATATTGTGGACCGAGCAAAGTACTTCGGTGTCTTGCGAGCCTACTCAAGAGCGGCTTAGCATGATCTGAACAGAACCTTTGAATCTAGGACAGGTAGGTGGCGCTTTCACTCTTTGTGCGCTCTGAGTTGTCCCTGTGAAAGTGCCGTATTTGCAAGTGTTTAAGTATTTCAATGAGGTGAAAATGAAAGCCCGACTCCCCCAAGTCGTGACTCTGCTTGACTCTTCTGGTCTTAGTTTCGGACACATTCGGTCCGGTAAAAATATTGCCACTTCGAGCACCACAGCGACCTTATTTCCGAAGCTGAAAGGTGATCGGGGCCGAGACGCTGGCGAATTTGGACTCCGATCGGAGGCAAGTGCGATGCGCCTCCTTCTTCTATTCGCTCTCCTGTTCGTTGGATTTTCAGCGGTTGCGTCGGCGCAGCAATGGTCAACGCTATCCGCTGATGCACTCGTCAGTATGAATACCAGTACTCCAGGTACCACGGTTACATCAGCGATCGCGAATGCGGGCATAGTGAGTTCGCAATGCACCCCAGGCTCGACCTGTAATTTTTCGTCGGCTTCTGACTTTACTGTGGGTGCGAATCAGTCAACTTGCTCGAATTTGGGTGCAGTACAGATGAGCGGAAGCGGTGGCGCACTTTATCCGGCTCAGAGTTTGAATCATAATAACCTGGCACATAACGACGCTGGCAACAATACCAATGCTTATCTGAAATTCAGCGGAGCGCCAGCGCAATCTACAGTAATTTCGGCGCTCGCATGTATCACTCTTGGTCCGCCGGCTCAGAACTCCAATGGCAACGATTGGGACATCCTCGGAATCTGGGATATGAACGGGGATTACTGGGAAGCTCAACTGAACAGCTCGTGTCCAGGCTCGAACGAATATGGAATCAGAATGGAAGTGAAGCCCACGGCACACTCATCCTGTATCCCCCTTGCTCCCCAAAGTACTTATTACGTGTCCATCGCCGCAGATACGTCCACGGGATACGGAGTGATCTGGATACTTACTCCGGGAGGAACGCTGGTTGGGACGGCTTCAATTACCGCAGGTGATTACGGCGCTCCCTTGAGTTATATCCAAATGGGCAACAACGAGAACGGAAACAATAGCGGAACGACAACTTACTTCCAAAATCTGATGGTGAATTGGACCAGCGCCTCGACTTCGGAGCCGCTGTTCTGGACGAATAACTCTCCGGCAGCGGGAGTGCTTGCTCCTGAACGTTTCACCAACTGGACCCCTGGCGTCATTGGCGGCATCCCGGCGAACCGCACCCAATGCGCGACGAGCGCCTGCAACACGGTGGTATCGAGCGGCGCCTCTTCAAGTTCCACACAAATCAACGCAGCGATTGCATCTGCACCCTCCAACACTTATGTCTACCTTCCTGCTGGTACATATTCGGGCGCGACTGGTTGCATCACGTTCGGCGGCGTCTCGAATGTGACGCTGCGCGGAGCGGGAGCCAATCAGACGTTCCTTGCGCCTACTTCTACAAGTGGATGTGGCGGCAGCATAGGGATGGTATCAGGTGGGAACTCTGCAGGAGGCCCGCAAAATGGTCCAGTAACCGTGTCTGGGAATGTTGTTCAGGGCTCAACCTCGATCACACTGGCTTCCGTTCCCAATCTGACCATTGGTAACCCGATCATTCTGGATCAGCTCGATCCTACCTGTGACAACGGCGGAATTTTTGTCAGTGGAACCGGTTCAGGTTACACCTGTGCGGCCACATCGCCGGGTATCGGTGGTCCTTACAACACCGATGGCGGCGGCAACGGAATACGCGGCGGTTCGGGGTGCAGTGGTGGTCCCGGCGGCTGTTATCACCAGCAACAAATTGTGATGGTCACGAGCTGCAACGGCGTAACAACGGTAGGCGCAGCCTGCACCGGAACTAACGTTGCGGTGGGATTCTATCCCGGTCTTCACATGCCCAACTGGTCCACTGCCCATATGTTCGCCTGGTGGGCTACGAAGCCTATTTTGGCAGACGGGGTCGAAGACTTGAATATCAATTCTGCGAACAACTCGGGAGCCAACTCAATCGAAATTGAGAATTGCCAAGGATGCTGGGTCAAGGGGATTACCTCGCAGCAGTCTTCCGAAGCGCAAATCCAACTCTTGTACGCCAACCTTACCAGCATCAAGAATAGCTACTTCTTTCTTACGCAGAACGCGGCTACGGTTTCCTACGGAGTTGAGTGTTTTTCGTGCTCCGATTCGTTGGTGGAAAATAACATCTTTCAGGCTGTCACCACGCCAGAGATTAACAATGGCCCATCGACAGGCAATGTGTGGGGTTATAACTTCACAATCAACGATTTCTATACGGGAAGCACCAACTACAACATTCCGGCTCGCGGAGATCATGCCGCCGGATCAGATACAAATCTAACTGAAGGCAACATTTCCAACGGTATTACCGGTGACGTCATCCACGGAACGGCAAACATGATGACGTACTTCCGTAATTACTACGCGGTGCAGCCCGCATGCTGGCAAAGTGGGTCAAGTTACTCTTCGGCCACCTGGGGATCCTGCACGAGTGGCATTACCGTGGCGCAGGTTTACGCGTTTCACAGGTTTTACAGCTTGATCGGAAACGTACTCGGAACTACAGGAGTTATCAAAACCTACTGCAACGGAAGTACGAGTTGTTCCGGAGGTTCCACGGCGAACAATACGAACGCTTTGGGCGTAGGGTATGGAAACGGTGGTGTTCCATCCGACGCAAACACCGTTGCAACCATCATGCTTTGGGGCAACGCTGATTCGGCTACGGGCTTCAGTTCTCCTCGTTTCAACTGCTCTGAGGTTCCGCAATTTCCGGCGGCGGACACAGCTACCAGTTCCATGTATGGGGTGCAATTTCCGTACGGGAATCCTTGCCCGTCAAGTAAAACTCTGCCAGCATCGTTTTACTATTCTGATAAACCATCCTGGTGGCCTATAGGCAAACCGTGGCCAATCATCGGACCGGATGTGACGGGCGGTAACGTGAGCGCGGCAAGCGGTCTGGTCTATACAAATCCGGCTGAGGACTGCTACTTGAATTTGGGTGGAAATTCAACCGGTTCGGGTCCCCTTTTGTCGTTCAATGAGTCTACTTGCTACAGTGGCAGTAGCGGAGGCACAGGAACTCAGCCTGCCGCACCGACAGGCCTGACTGCCGCCGTACACTGAAGCCTGGTGGGCAAGAGTAATCAAGAATACACGGTTGGGATTGGGTCTTCGGGCTCAATCCCAGTCGATCATAGTACCTCACCTATGCCTTTGAAGACACGGTTAATGCTGAGTGCAAGCGAAGATCAAGAATAGTTTGCCTGTTCAGCGCAAATGGCGAGGCTTTTCGCTCGTCTCATCCAGCGAACAGCGTCTACCCGAATAGCACAAAACCGGCGCGCATCCTTGCAACGAAAAGAGATGCTCCCACCCCCCGCCAAAAACTGTTTGAAAGCGTGAAATCGATGCCTCAAGAAACACGGCGCATCATTCGACAGCGTTCACGACAGTAGTGAGACCCAACATTTAGTGGGAACTCGAGCAGCCTCCTCCGAGCAAAAGTTAGCGTTTCAAATGCTGACGCAGGCGCTAGACAATTTCGCCGCGCCCGCAAGCCTTCTTACACTTTGGTTCTGGATAAAAACACATTATGAAAATCAGTATTTTCGGATTAGGTTACGTCGGCACAGTATCGGCGGGATGCTTTGCCAAAGATGGGCATACGGTTATCGGTGTCGACCCAGTGCCGGCCAAGCTTGAACTGGTTAGCAAGGGGTTTTCTCCGATTGTTGAAGCGGAAATCGGTGAAATTATTGCGGAAGTGGTGAAATCCGGCCGGTTACAGGTCACGGCTGATCCCAATGAGGCGATATTGAACACTGATCTTTCGTTCGTCTGTGTCGGCACACCAAGTCAGCCGAACGGCAATCTGGATCTTCGCTATGTCCATCGGATTTGCGAGCAGATTGGTGCGGCGCTAAAGCTCAAGACCACATACCACACAGTGGTTATTCGCAGCACGATCTTGCCGGGAACAATGCAAAAGGTCGTGATACCCGTACTGGAGGAATTCTCCGGGAAAGTAGCCGGCTCCGATTTTGGTGTCTGTCACAATCCTGAGTTCCTGCGCGAAGGTTCCGCGGTAAAAGATTTCGATGCGCCGCCGATGACTGTGATCGGGGAACTGGGCGAATCAGGTGGATCCATTCTGGCGCAGCTATATGAGAAGCTGGATGCTCCGCTCATCAGAACCGATCTGCAAACTGCCGAGATGATTAAGTATGTCGATAACTCATGGCACGCTCTCAAGGTCGGCTTTGCAAATGAGGTCGGCAATCTCAGTAAAGCTCTTGGCGTAGACGGGCACCGGGTTATGGATATCTTTTGTCAGGACAAGAAGCTCAATATCTCTTCTGCGTATCTAAAGCCGGGTTTCGCTTTTGGCGGTTCTTGCTTGCCGAAGGATCTGCGTGCTCTGGCGTATACGGCCAAACTGCATGATCTGGAACTTCCGATTCTCAAATCAATATTGCCCAGCAATGAAATACAGTTGAATCGCGGGCTGAAGCTGATCACGGAGAAGGGACATAAGCGAGTTGGAGTTCTCGGGTTCAGCTTCAAAGCGGGTACTGACGATCTCCGGGAAAGCCCAATGATTGAAGTGATTGAGCGCCTGATTGGCAAAGGTTACGATCTGCGCATCTATGATAAGAACGTCAAGATTGCAAGTCTGGTGGGTGCGAACCGGGACTTTATCATCAATCGTGTACCGCACATCTCGCGGCTCATGGTGGATCACGTGGATGCGATTCTCGACCATTCGCAAACGATCGTGATCGGAAACAAGGATCCAGAGTTTCTGGATGTTCCCAATCAATTGCGCGACGGTCAGTCCGTTGTGGATCTAGTTCGCGTTTCCGATCAGAGAAGCGACGATGGCAAATATGAGGGTATTTGTTGGTGAACACTGCGGTTCGCGGAACCATATGCGATCCAAGCAGAGCAGCACACGCTGCAATAGGATGTTGCGAGGTCATAAACGATGAAGCCATTAGTGTCGATTCTCATTCCGGCATATAACTCAGAGGGATGGATTGCGGACACTCTACGTTCGGCTCTTTCCCAAACGTGGCCGAACAAAGAAATTATTGTCGTGGATGACGGTTCGACGGATCGCACTTTGGAAATTGCTCGGCGGTTCGAGTCTGATGGAGTTCAAGTCTTCACACAAAAGAACCAAGGCGCAGCTGCAGCTCGAAACACAGCCTATACGCTTTGCCGAGGGGACTACATCCAGTGGCTCGATGCGGACGATCTTCTCTCCCCAGACAAGATTTCAGTGCAAGTGGCGAAAGCCGAGGAGTCTGGGAGCAAACGGACCCTCATATCGTGCGGATGGGCGCATTTTTTGTACCGGTACTACCGGGCCAAGTTTGAGCCGACGGCCCTGTGGCGGGATCACGTGCCAGCGGACTGGCTGACGTGCAAGATGGGTCAAAACCTCCACATGCAAACCGCAACGTGGCTTGTCAGTCGCGAGCTTACCGAGGCAGCGGGGCCATGGAACACGAAGATGATGTACGACGACGACGGCGAGTATTTCTGCAGGGTCCTCCTGGCGAGCGATGGTGTGCGGTTCACGCCTGAGCCGCGAGTGTATTATCGTGCTTCCGGTGCAGGCAGCCTCAGTTATCTTGGATATTCGAATCCAAAACGTGATGCACAGTGGCAGTCAATGCAATTGCATATCGGTTATCTGCGCTTTTTGGAGGATACGCCGCGAACTCGTGCTGCCTGCGTCGCATACATCCAGAATTGGCTTTGGTCTTTTTACCCGGACAGAGCAGATCTGATTAAAGAAATGCAGAAGATGGCCGGTGAGCTCGGAGGCACGATTCAAACGCCGCGCCTGTCATGGAAATATTCCTGGCTAGAGTCCCTGTGTGGAGAGAAGGTAGGTCGGCGTGCCCAATTTGTTCTACCCCGGCTCAAGTGGTCAGTGCTGAGGTTCGGAGATAAATTGTTGTTCCGGTTAACGGCTGCGTCTCGGCACCCTTTAGAGCGAGCGACAAGCTGAACCGCGGTCGCTATGCCCGGTTGCGCGGTAAGCTCGAGTGATATGGGGAGCCCCGGCAAGAACCTGTTGATCTGGAAATAGTTAAGGTAGTGTATTGTAGGAAACGCGGTTGTACTGACTCCCCCCTACCCGCTTTCTAGGAGCATGAGTGCGTTAGACAAGCTGTTCGGCTTGTCGGCACACGAACAAAGTCCCTCCCCGTGTTCGCTGCAATCTGATTCAAATGTCGGAGATGAGAATGTCAAGAACAGCCCTGGTGACTGGAGCTGAAGGCTTTATTGGCGGGCACTTAGTGAAATTCCTGGTAGACAAAGGATGGAAAGTCGTTGCGGGGCACCGCTTTTACGGAGCCTGCTCGTTTCCCGCTTCCCCTCAGTTGCACGTTGAGCAGTGTGATCTAACAAATGGGCAGAAGGTCGAGCAAGTGTTTGAGAAATACGACCCTACGCATGTATTTCATTTAGGAGCTCAAAGCCTGCCCACAGTCTCGTGGGCGGACCCCGTGGGTACTTTCCAATCGAACATCATGGGTTCGTTGCACTTGTTCGAAGCCATACGGAACCGGAAGAAGCCTCCAATTGTTGTGTCGGCCTGCTCAAGCGCAGAGTACGGCAATGTGCCCGCTTCCGCGATCCCAGTGAAGGAAGAGCAACCGCTTCATCCTCTGCACCCGTATGGAATCAGCAAGGTATGCCTGGATCTACTGGCACGACAGTATTTCCTCGACTACAAGATTCCGGCAGTCAATATTCGGCTCTTCAATACAACTGGCCCCGGAAAGACGAATGACGCGCCATCCGATTTTGTTCGACAACTTGTCCGGATCAAGAAAGGCTTACAGGAGCCCGTGATCGAGGTGGGTAATCTGAAGCCGCGACGGGCTTTTCTTGATGTGGAAGATACTGTGCAGGGATTTTATCTGGCCGCACAAAAAGGTAAGCGTGGCGAAGCCTACAACCTGTGCGCAAGCGAGACGCGCGAGATCGGCGACTTGCTAAAAACAGCAATGCGGTTATGTGGCGTCAAGCCTCAGATCCGGGTGGCTGAGCGATTGATTCGGCCTTCCGATGAAAGAATTATTTTTGGCGACACTCAAAAGATCCAAAAAGACACGGGCTGGAAGCCACGAAAGTCGCTTGAGCAGACTCTGGGGCGCATGCTCGCCTACTGGGAACATGCGCTCTAAAGATCACCGAGGCCATCCCGATGAAAGTCGGCAGATCTGTTCTTGCCAAGAACACAAGATGGTAAGGCTTCCGGCAAAGGAAAATTGAGTTGAGCTTTAAACCTTTTAACGACCTCGGGAATTTTCTTGACCGCGCTGACGACGGACAGCTAGCGAGACGGACTGTTCGCAATGCAGGCGTCACGGTCTTCGCCCAGGCGTCAGTTTTCATAATACAAATGTCGGGGACAGTTATTTTGGCCCGACTGCTAACGCCCAGTGACTTTGGACTTGTGACAATGGTCACGACCTTCAGTCTGTTGCTGGCTAGCTTTGGACTTGCTGGTTTCACTGAGGCGGTCCTTCAAGCAAGCACCGTCACCGAACGCCAGGCGAGTAACCTGTTTTGGATTAATTTAGGCGGTGGATTGATTTTGTCCACTGCCTTTGGCGCAGCCGGTTCACTCCTGGCGCGCTTTTACTCGAACCCTTTGATCACGAGGGCAGCAATCGGGTTTTCAGTTGTAATTTTTTTCTCAATTCTGCCCGTCACACACTTGGCCCTGCTGAAGCGGGCCACGCGTTTCGGGCAGGTTTCCACTCTTGATATCCTCTGTCGGGTCGTCTATGTAGTCGTTGCGATCGTATGCGCGCTCCGGGGGTGGAAATATTGGGCTCTCGTTGCGGGTTATATTGCGCAGCAACTGATGAACTGCTTGGGCGCATGGTACCTTTGCTCGTGGGTTCCCAAGCTCCCGCAAAGCGAAGGCGGAACAGGCAAAATGGTGAGATATGCGGCCGGCGTTTACGGACGTTACGCCCTAAATTACTTCACCGGGAATACTGATAACCTGCTGGTCGGATGGCGATTGGGCGCAGTGGCGCTGGGATTTTACAAAAAAGCCTACGACCTGTTCATCCTCCCGTCCTGTCAGCTGCTTGCACCGATCTTGGCTGTCGTCGTAACCACGCTTAGCCGCAAAAACAACGATCTGAAGGAATACAAGCGCTATTTCCTCAGAGGGCTTGGCATTGTCGCGTTTTCAGGTATGGCGATAAGCGCCTCGCTTACGCTCACCGGAAAAGATGTGGTTCGCTGTCTGCTGGGACCCCAATGGGGAGAATCGGGACGCATCTTTTCCTACTTTGCTCCCGGGATCGGCCTGTTGCTCATCTACCAGACCACGGCCTGGATACATCTCTCCATGGGCACAACCATGAGATGGCTGCGCTGGACAGTAATTGAGCTTGCAGTGACCGGCTTGCTCTTTTTGGTAGGTTTAAGGTGGGGCCCAGTCGGTGTTGCGGGAGCATGGACAACCTCCTATTGCGTTCTGATGATCCCAGGGTTTCTATATGCCTTGAAACCACTCAATCTTTCAATAACTACCATCCTGCAAACCGTCTGGAGATATGCCTTCGCCGCAGTGGCTGCGGCGGCCATCTGCTTCCGGGCTCTTAGAGATGTGCCAATGCCGCCTCAACTTGCAACTGGCGGCCTGGGGCAGGCAGTTACGAGGATTCTCATCAACAACGTGTTGTTCGGGCTGCTTTATCTGGTGATACTAGTTGTGTTGTTTGGCTCGATGGAGCCGCTTCTGCAACTTGTGCGCCTTCTGCCCGATCTGCTGCCGGGATTCTCGTCCTGGCGGCCTGGATCAAAGAGCAAGGTTGGCCATATAGCACCGAGTCCTACCGGAGACCCGGCGCTCTGAGAAATCAGCTGGAAAACGCTCTTGAATCAAGTTCGCTGAATATAGCAACGGCGCTGGCCAATACCCCTACCCATCGCGTCGCACTTGGAAACTAACTACTACATCAGATGCGCTTGTAGGACTTCCACAAGCGTTTGATACCTTGAGGTCTGTGTGAAAAGAAAGATTCTGATCATCGTTGAAAACATACCAGTGCCCTTTGACCAACGTGTGTGGAAAGAAGGGTTGGCGTTACACGAGGCTGGCTACGACGTATCCATCTTGAGCCGTAAAGGAAAGGGGTGCGAAGAGGGCTATGAATTCCGGGAAGGCATCCACATTTATCGGCACCCGATGCCCAAGGAGAGTAACAGCGCACTAGGATATCTTTGGGAATATGGATGCGCCTTGTTCTGGGAGACCCTATTTTCCTGGTGGATTTACTTCAGGCGCGGCTTCCATGTCATCCAGGGCTGCAACCCACCGGATGACATTTTCCTCGTAGCGTGGCCATTCAAGCTATTCGGGGTCAAATATATCTTCGATCATCACGATGTGAACCCAGAGCTGTATCTTGCAAAATACGAAAGGAAAGACCTTTTTTATAAGATCCAGCTCTGGCTTGAGAAGATGACTTTCCACGTATGCGACATTGTCATGTCCACAAACGAGACTTACAGGGAAGTCGCATTGAGCCGTGGAGGTGTTTCGCCGGATAACGTATTTGTAGTTCGGAATGGGCCAGACTTGAAGAAGTTCAAAGCTGTGCCTCCAAATCCTGCTTTAAAGCACGGCAAGCGATATCTCATCGGATACGTTGGGGTGATGAATATCCAGGAAGGGTTGGATATCCTGCTGGACGTGGCAGAACGGATTCGGAACCTGGGGCGAACCGATGTCCATTTTACTTGCGTCGGTAGCGGTCCTGCACTTGCCGAACTCCGGCAGATGGCTCAGGACAAGAATCTTGGAGACATGGTCACTTTTACCGGACGACTCTCAGATGCAGATCTACTCGAGGTCCTCTCCACCGCGGATGTCTGTGTTAACCCGGATAGACCATGTGAGATGAACCATATCTCGACAATGAACAAAATCATGGAATACATGGCTCTAGGCAAACCCATTGTCCAATTCGATCTAAAAGAAGGAAAGATCAGCGCCCAGGACGCCTCCTTGTACAGCAGTAATGAAAATCAGGTACCTGATTTCGCAGACAACATTCTTTGGTTGCTTGACCATCCTGATGAGCGACAAAGAATGGGAGAGTTCGGACGCAGGCGGGTAGAAACAGAGTTGGCATGGGAGTATTCGATCGAGAAACTCCTCGCTGCGTACGAGGCGGCCTTCCGGAAGATGCGAGGCAGGCGGGTCTATGATACCAGCGTTGCTAGTTCATGACCGTATCTTCATCGATAAGCAAATTACTTTAAAGTTTTTCAGGGGCATTCGACTGTTAAGTTCCGGGCCCATTGAATTCTAAAGAACTTTATCAGCAGGCGGTTCACAACACGCACGCTGATGTGATCGACTCGAATGAAGCTAATCGTACCGTATATCCATGAGCAGCGCGAGCAAGAGAGTCGGTTAGTTCACCTAGCCGAGTTCCTTGGCATAGACAGCGAAGCACTCCCTCTAGCAAGCTCAGCCGAGTCAGCAGCTTTTTTGGATGGCGCAGTTCCCGGCGACTGCACATGCATCGCACTGAATCCCGATGTTATGAAAGAGTGGCTGGGAGGCGATCATTTATCGATGTCACTGGTCAAGCTGCTCTCTTCTCGTTTCCAACATTTGTTGGTGTACGGGCTGCGGCCCAGTGCATTCCATGACGCATTTGTTGCAGCTCTTTCAAATGGAAAGCTTGATGCAGTCCGTTCTTTAAACGATGACAGTTATTGTTACGAGATGTCCAAAACGGGCGAGCCAGTATGCGGCGCCTTTTCTGGAATTTCTTTCGGACCGGTAAATCCATCGAACGATCATGTTCTCGCCATGAGTGGCGAATGTAAGGATATAGAGGTTCTGATTTCGATCAACGATCAACCTTTCATGGCCACCGCTTCGTTGGGCTCTGCAAAAGCATGGTTTGTTGCTAGCCGCGATGTAGTCGACCTGCACGCGAACATTGGATCAGCGCCACTGGCTGAGTACTTTTCGAGCTTTCTTCCGTTCGCGATGGCATTGAGACATGCGGCCGGCGAAGACTGCTGGCGTCCAAATAAAAGCGTCGCCTGCGTTGTTATCGATGATCCTTTACTGCGGAAGAACTATGGCTTCTTGAATTTCGAGTCACTTCTTACGCTTTGCACGCAGTACAACTTTCACTCGACAATAGCTTTCATTCCCCATAACTTTGCCAGAAACTCCGCACAGATTACGCGTATGTTCCGCGAGAATCCGAAGCGGCTATCGATATGCTTTCATGGAAATGACCATACCAATGCGGAACTCGCTACGACCGATCGTGATCGGATCGAGCGCATGGTCGCGATCGCAAAAGACCGAATAGAGCAACATGAACATATCAGCGGTCTCGCCTGCGATAACGTAATGGTTTTCCCGCAAGGAAAGTTTTCGACAGAGGCAATGAGTGTCCTCAGAGCGAACAACTTCGATGCTGCAGTCAACACCACACCCTATCCTTACCAATCGTTTACCCAGCTCACAATTGCGGAAGTCGCGCAACCTGCTGTAACGCGTTACGAGCAGTTTCCTTTGTTTCTGCGTAGATCCTCTAGAGAGATCCAGCCGCAGGATGTTGCATTCAATTTGTTTTTCGGACGCCCGATTCTCATCGGCGAACATCACGACATTTTCAAGGACCCGCAACCCCTTCTTCAACTCGTAAGTACGGTCAACTCCATGGCGCCACAGATAGAATGGTGCAGTATTGGGGAAGTGGTGAGCCGGTCAGTTCTTATACGGAAAGAATGCGCACATGCTTACCAGGTTTGCGCATACTCCGGTAGGGTTCAGATTTCGAATGAAGCTCAAACGGAGCGGAAGCATGTGGTTCATTGGGGCACGGCCTTTAGAGGTGATGAACTGGAAGCGGTCGCAGTGGACGGGGTTCGCTGCGATGCAGAGCATGGTAAGACAGTTCTTCCGAATGTATCCCTTACTGTCTTGCCCGGAACGTCTCGTACCTGTACTTTGATTCACCAAGACTCGAAGATGTCGATGAGCAAATTCGATTGGCGTTGGACTGCGAAAGCAATTTTCAGAAGAAGGTTGTCGGAATTTAGAGACAATTATCTGTCCAAGAGTAAATTTGCCTTATCTGCGGCCAAGGTATTTCAGCGACGATTTCTGCGAGTGTGAATAAGAAGACGTCGATCAATTACTCCTCCAAGGCCACCGGCCTACAAACGATATACGAATGGGGAGAGATGTGGGACAAATGAATAATTTTGAAGAGCGTATCAATGGGTTGATTCAAGCCTCTATAGCGACCAAACAAAAGCTATTGCAGGATACGGCGCTTGTTTCAGCGCTGGCTGAAGTCAGTAGGATCATGGTCGATGCTCTGCGACAAGGAAACAAGATACTTCTCTGTGGAAATGGGGGCAGCGCGGCAGATGCCCAACATATCGCTGCTGAGTTTGTCGGCCGGTTTGCATTTGACCGACCTGCGTTGCCGGCACTCGCTTTATCTGTCAACTCATCCTGCGTAACGGCCATTGGAAATGACTATGGTTTTGACGTGGTGTTTTCACGGCAGATCGAAGCTCTGGGCAAGAAGGGCGACGTCGTAATTGGTATCTCGACAAGCGGGAATTCGGCTAATGTGCTTCAGGCCATGTCGACCTCGAGAAGATTGGGCATACATACGGTTGCTTTCGCGGGTTGTACCGGGGGGAAACTCAAGAGCGAAGTCGACTTTTGCCTTTGTGCGCCATCGAACGAAACGCCACGCATACAGGAGTGCCATATTTTGATAGGGCACATCATTAGCGAATTGGTTGAGCACACGATATTTCATGAATAAACAGAGCCTTATATGTGATGAAGTCAATATGTTATCTGAGCAAGTTAAAGCGTGTCGCTAGGACCCAGCAATTCTCACTGAGTAGTCGTTTTCGCCCCTAGTCCATCCGATTTTAAAATCCAGCAACAAATTTAAGGTAAAAAAACATGGTAATAACCAGCACTCCACTTCGCATTTCGTTTTTCGGCGGTGGCACCGACTATCCTGTTTGGTATCAGGAGCACGGTGGCTCTGTACTCTCAACCACGATTGACAAGCGTTGCTATATCACTTGCCGGCGACTACCACCCTTTTTCGAGTACCATAGCCGCGTATCGTACTCAAAGGTTGAAAACGTCAGCAGAAACGAGCTTATTCAGCATCCTTCGGTGCGTGGATGTTTGCAATTCCTCGGGATGAACGAGGGGCTAGAGATCCACCATGTGGCCGACCTGCCTGCTCGCACCGGTTTAGGCACCAGTTCGGCTTTTACCGTCGGGCTTCTCCATGCGCTTTACGCACTCAAGAACCAGATGTGTGACAAGCGTACCTTGACAATGGAAGCCATACATGTGGAGCAAAATGTGCTTGGAGAGGCTGTAGGCGCGCAAGATCAGACGAGCGCAGCTTACGGAGGCTTTAATCGCATTAATTTTCATCAGGATAATTCAATCGATGTAAAACGGGTGATGATTCCCAAAAGCAGGTTGATGGAACTCGAGGGACATTTAGCTCTTTACTTCACTGGATTTTCCAGGACGGCCTCTGAAATTGCTCAAGAGCAGTTGAGATTGACTCCGCACAAAACGCAGGAACTAAATACGATGCTCCAGCTTGTTGATGAGGCGGAAGCAATCCTTGCGAATCCTAATCGATCGATTCATGAATTTGGTCGATTACTGCATCAGAGTTGGCAGATTAAAAGATCCCTGACGCAGAAGATCTCGAACGCCAGCATTGATGAGATCTATGAAGCAGGATTGAGTGCGGGCGCTCTGGGTGGCAAGCTTCTCGGAGCTGGCGGAGGAGGGTTCATGTTGTTCTTCGTGCCACCTGAAAAGAAGAGAGTGCTGCGGGAGCGCTTAAACAAGCTACTATGCGTCCCATTCGCCTTCTCCAGTAAGGGTAGTGAAATAGTAATCTACGAAGCAGAGGAACCGTACGACCAGTCGCTTGCGACCGAACGGGAATTTGTATACGCCCAAAGCGGTCAGTAGAAGTGATCACACGCCGACAATCCATAAAGAAAGGCAGACTATGACAACATTCATAGCATCTCCGCAGTTGCAGGACGATTCAGTGGTAACAGCCATCCAGCCGAAGATTGAGAGCATGATTGATGAGCTCATGGCTTCGCTGCCTGACCCGAAACAATTAACCAGCGAAGAGCGGCGCGGAATGATCGCGCGATACAGCACTGTTCTGGAAGGCAACTTCATCTATTGGATGACGGCCGCATACCTGGCCGTTCAATCAGAAGAAGCGCGTCCGCTGCTGATCGATAACCTCTACGAAGAAGTGCGCGATGCCCATCCGGAGATGCTGCGCAGGTTCACGGTTGCCGCGCACGCGATGCCGACCGAGGCAGACACGCTTGCCGTGCATGAAGACATGAAGAATGTTCGGCTGTTTCTCGGCCGGCTTTCGGGAGTGCAGTCAGTGATGACGATGGCATTTTTCGAAGGGTTCATCCAGAAATTCATGGGCTATCTGGGCAACCTGGCAGCGGCGCAGGGTTCCGCAGATATGGAATACACGGATGTGCACGGTGTCTGCGACATCGCTCACACGCAGGGACTCTTCACGGCGCTGTCGGCGGAGATGGCAGTCAACCCGCTCGAAGCTGGGGTCGATCCTTATGAAGGCGTCTATCTGCTGCGCACGCTGATCCAGACCATCGTCTACGGCCGCAACAACACCCTCGCCGCCTGATACTTCCCCTAAAAACGGCATTCTTTTAATTTGATTTAAGTTGAAGGGCCGGACCAAAGTAACTAATCTTCTCGGTTTTGGTAACCGAAGTAGGGCGCGACCAACGAGCAAAGCCGCAGTTACCAAAATGGGATACATGTCTTCCAGATTCGCGGTACGCTGAGATCGACGTCGTGCGGCCGATGTTGGCCGATGAAGTGCGCCCTGTTCTTCTTTGCCTGGAATTTGGCTGGACAGATAAAGCGCTCTTCCGTTGTCAAAGAGTCTCGTCAGCAAGCGCCAGCACGTTGGGGGTGGCATAGGCGAAGCCATTCCTAAAGTGGCTCGAACTGGACATCACATGCTTTTGATGGCCGCAGCCCACTACTAGTGCCCGGCATATTCATGAGTTGATTTTACAAACGTTTAAAGTTCGGCAGAATCCCCCCTCAGAATCCAGCACTTGGACATATAGAGCAGCAGATTTGCGTGACAAAATTTATTTCAAAAGGAAGAAAGGCAGACTATGACAACATTCATAGCATCTCCGCAGTTGCAGGACGATTCAGTGGTAACAGCCATCCAGCCGAAGATTGAGAGCATGATTGATGAGCTCATGGCTTCGCTGCCTGACCCGAAACAATTAACCAGCGAAGAGCGGCGCGGAATGATCGCGCGATACAGCACTGTTCTGGAAGGCAACTTCATCTATTGGATGACGGCCGCATACCTGGCCGTTCAATCAGAAGAAGCGCGTCCGCTGCTGATCGATAACCTCTACGAAGAAGTGCGCGATGCCCATCCGGAGATGCTGCGCAGGTTCACGGTTGCCGCGCACGCGATGCCGACCGAGGCAGACACGCTTGCCGTGCATGAAGACATGAAGAATGTTCGGCTGTTTCTCGGCCGGCTTTCGGGAGTGCAGTCAGTGATGACGATGGCATTTTTCGAAGGGTTCATCCAGAAATTCATGGGCTATCTGGGCAACCTGGCAGCGGCGCAGGGTTCCGCAGATATGGAATACACGGATGTGCACGGTGTCTGCGACATCGCTCACACGCAGGGACTCTTCACGGCGCTGTCGGCGGAGATGGCAGTCAACCCGCTCGAAGCTGGGGTCGATCCTTATGAAGGCGTCTATCTGCTGCGCACGCTGATCCAGACCATCGTCTACGGCCGCAACAACACCCTCGCCGCCTGATACTTCC
>Ga0206829_10109_pt1 | contig 31079 bp, 23 predicted proteins | sample Alteio_BWOrgCont_75_FD_152862 | JGI IMG/M metagenome (GOLD analysis project Ga0206829, IMG submission 152862) | Enriched cells from forest soil in Barre Woods Harvard Forest LTER site, Petersham, Massachusetts, United States -... | ecosystem: Environmental > Terrestrial > Soil > Temperate forest >... | reverse complement strand
ACCGGCATCTTAGGCTTAAACATTAGACCAGTGAATGTGTTTGCTACTTTGTTTTGGCCCCCAACTGGGATTTCTTTAGCCGCCCTCCTGATTTGGGGAAGTCAACTTTGGCCGGCGATAGCATTGGGCGCATTCTTAACAAATTATATCAAAGGCGCATCAGCTTACGTCGCGATCGGAATCGCCGTGGGAAATACCCTAGAACCCCTCGTAGGAAGCCTATTACTGGGGCGTGTCATTGGGATCAGAAAATCTTTGGATCGATTGCGCGACGTGCTGGCAATGGTTTCTATTATTATTTTCGTGATGTGCCCAATCAGTGCACTCCTGGGGTCTTTAAGTTTGTGGCTGGGAAATCAATCATCCTCTCAGGCACTCCCTGGAACGGTTTTGGCTTGGTGGATTGGAGATGTCATCAGCGCATTAATTATTTCACCGTTCCTATTGGTCTGGTCCGAATGGACTTTCAACACGAGAATTCCGTTAAAACGTGCGATCGAAATGGTGCTCCTAGCGACACTCATTATTTTAGCCGGCAAGCACATCTTGGAGGAGCAAACTGCGGTCAGTGGTCATGGACTTCCATTGCGTTTCCTGGTCTTTCCACTCTTGATCTGGGCTGCGCTTCGTTTTGGGCAAAGAGGAGCTGCAACGGCAAGTTTCGCGGTATCCATTTTCGCGACTTCGGGTGCACTTAATTCTACGGGCTCTTTAAGTGGCTCTGCCCAGCTCGAAGGGCTGTATGTAACACAGGTGTTCCAAGGATCGGTCGCCATCACATCTCTCATTTTGGGAGCAGTGGTTACCGAATTGCGCAAAGCAAACGAATCTCTGCTCGAAAGTGAGTCACGTCTCAAGTTAGCTTCAGAATTTGGAAAAATCGGAATGTGGGAATGGAATATGGTCACAGACCATCTCATCTGGAATCCACAGCACGAACGTCAGATGGGCTATAAGCCAGGTCAGAATTACCATCATCTGGATGATTTCGCCCAGCGGGTACACCCAGACGATAGAAACCTTGTTGAAAAAAAGCGCCAAAAAGCCATTGAAACAAAATCCACGTTCGAAATGGAATATCGTATTCTCTTACCCGACCAAACCGTGCGGTGGATCAGTGCGAAAGGCCGAGCCGTATACGATCCTTCTGGGAAACCAAAGCGGATGCTGGGCGCGAACATCGACATCACAGAGAGAAAGAATGCTGAAATCACCAGAAATTTTATTGAAAAGGTTACCGCCGAAATGGGGGTAAATTTGGATTACGAAGGTACCCTCCGACGGATCACTCAACTCATGGTCCCTGATCTCTGTAATTGGTGCATTTTACATATTTACGAAAACGACACTTTTGTAGCGAGATCCGTTTCACACGTGGACCCCGACAATGAAAAGCTTGCCCAAAGCTCACTCCTGCGCTTCCCCATTCGGCTTTCTGACCAGCACGGCGTTGGATCCGTGATTCGAACAGGAAAGCCAGAAATCTATCCAAATATCGATGCTCAATGGCTAACGCAGGCCCTGGGTGCCGAGTATCCGGAAATATTTCGAGTACTAGGGACACAATCATTTATGTGTGTTCCCCTTCAAGCTCACGGTGAGGTGTTCGGAGCTCTGAGTTTTATATTCGGTACTTCCGGTCGTCGATATAGCGCAACTGATTTATCACTGGCAGAAGAGCTCGCGCTTCGAGCAAGCCTAGCCCTAGACAATGCCCGCTCCTACGGGGCAGCGAATCAGGCCGTCGCTTTACGAGATGAATTCATGTCCATTGCGTCCCATGAGATGAAAACCCCACTCACACCTCTTAAGATTCAATTAGGCATGATCCAAAAGATTGTAACAAAAGGTCAATCCACCTTAGGACCTATGGGCGATCTGGTTTTAGACATTACAGAAAAATCAAAGCAACAGGTTGACCGGCTGGTAATACTCATTGACGACTTGCTCGATGTCACAAGAATTACAGCAGGAAAACTCAAACTGAACCTGGAAGATGTAGACTTACCTGGATTAGTTCGAGAAGTCGTGGGGCGTTTCCAGCCGGAAATTGATCATGCTCAATGTACCCTTGAGGTCGAATTAACCACACCTACAAAGGGCCGATGGGACCGAACAAGAATCGAACAAGTCGTAACGAATCTTCTCACCAATGCCATTAAATATGGAGGAGGAAAGCCAATCAAGATCAGTGTTCTTTCTGATCAGAATGTAGCTTGGCTCAGCGTTAAAGATCAGGGCATCGGCATCAATAAAGATGATCAAAGGCGCATTTTTGGGAAATTCGAGAGAGCGGCAGAAACGCAGCACATCACCGGTTTGGGACTCGGCCTTTTTATTACTCGTAAAATCATCGAATCCCATGGGGGGTTGATTCATCTGGAAAGCGAGCTCGGCAAGGGGTCCATTTTCACGGTGGAACTTCCTTTGGAAATGTCGATTGGGGAACTTAAGGAACGAAAAGTGAAGTAACATAATTTGGAGACTCACATGAAATCCAAAAGTATCTTGGTCATCGACGACAATCCTGAAATTAGAGAAGCAGTCCTAGACGCACTTAAATGGCAAGGCTATGATATCCTGACGGCAGCTAACGGCCTGGAAGGATTGGCTCGCCTGGCTGACAGCCCGCGCCCTGGACTTATTCTGCTCGATTTAATGATGCCAGTCATGGATGGTTGGCAATTTATAGAGGCTTTAAATCAGAATGTTGAATTGTCAAAAATTCCGGTAGTAATTATGACAGCTTTTTCGGATCGAATCGGCTCAATCGGGGCTAGGGGCGTAATTAAGAAACCGATTGACTTGGCTGATTTGATGCGGGTGGCGGAGGAGTACTGCAAGTCTAACTCGGCCTAGGAGATGCATCCTTCCAGCTAAATGCCGCCCAGAAGGTATTCGATATTTGATAGGATTACAGCCGTTGGATGGCTTTTTGCTGTCGTTGTTGGATTAGCTGGCCTATTAGGATGGACATTTGACATAAATTGGTTGGAAAGCGGCTATCCGGGTTGGGTCCCGATGAAAGCAGATACGGCGATCAATTTGCTCCTGGCCGGCCTATCCCTTCTATTACTTAGAAACGACCAAAGACCCAAGAGTTTACGGCTGCTTGGAATAGCCTGCGCGGGTCTTGTTGTCTTTAGCGCAAGTCTTATTCTCGGGGAATATATTTTTGGGTGGAACCTGGGCATAGACGAACTCTTTTTTCGGGATACTTCGAAATGGAGCGCTGACACTCCGCCTGGCCGCTCAGCTTTTGCAGCAGCACTGATTGTATGGCTGATTGGCTGGGGTTTGATTTTGATAGACCGAAAAGTCAAGAAAAGCGTGCATCCCAGTGAGCTTCTTGCCCTTGCCGCGCTGATCATTTCCTTGGTTTCGATTTTTGAATACTCTTTAGGTTCGACTCCACTGATTGGCCTTGCGCATTACACTCGCATAGCTTTACATACAGCGATCTCTTTTCTCCTTCTTTCCTTGGCTGTTCTGTTTATGCGTCCGAATCGGGGGGCTATTACCCTTCTCACTCATGATACTTTGGGTGGAGCGATGGCACGGCGGATGTTCGTGGCTATACTGACTCTCCCTATCATTTTCGGGGGGCTGAGATTCTTAGGCAACGAAACAGGGCTCTATCGACTGGATTTCGGATTAGCTTCGGTTACGGTGGGCGTGATGATCGCCTTTGGTGCTCTGGTTTGGCATAACGCCAGACTTTTGAATCGCACCGAAATCGCAAGAACCCAACTCGCTCTTGAACTCCAGCAAAAGAACGACGAGTTACTGGAGCAAAATCGCAAGATCCAGGCGGTCAGTCGCATCAAAAGTGAATTTTTGGCGAATATGTCCCATGAGCTTCGCAGCCCTTTGAACGCAATCATTGGCTTCGCAGAACTCATCCATGATGAAAAGGTCGGACCGGTTTTAACTGATCAGAAGGAATTCTTGGGTGATATTCTTACCAGCTCAAGACACTTACTTCGACTCATCAATGATGTTCTCGATTTATCGAAAGTAGAAGCCGGGAAAATGGAATTCAAACCAGAGCCGATAGATCTACCAAAATTGATTGGAGAGGTACGTGACATTCTGAGGTCTTTGGCAGCCAGACAGCAAATCCACATTACGACTCAACTCTCGGACCAACTTGGCCCTATCGTGCTCGATCCATCGAAGTTGAAGCAGGTTATTTATAATTACCTTTCCAATGCTTTGAAGTTCACCCCTGAGGGAGGTCAAGTCATCATTCGCACGATGCCAGAGGGGACCGAAAACTTTCGAATTGAAATCCAAGACACAGGGATAGGTATTGATGCCAACGACATTGATAAGTTGTTTGTCGAGTTTCAACAGCTCGATGCGAGTGCCTCAAAAGGTCATCCTGGGACCGGCCTAGGTCTAGCACTGACAAAAAAAATTGTCGAAGCACAAGGTGGCCACGTGAGTATCACTAGCCAGCTTGGGAAAGGAAGTATCTTCGCGGCCACTCTGCCCCGAGTAATAGCTGAAGTGGAGCCCAAAGCTGAAAAGCCCCTCACTCCCAATCTGGCACATCTCCCTAGTCGAGCGGGTGCAAAGACGGTCTTAGTAATTGACGATGACCTGAGAGACAGAACTTGGCTCGCACAAACCCTTGTGGAAGCGGGTTATGCGGTGGAACTTGCTGCGACAGGAGCAGATGCGCTAGTCAAAGCTAGGAAAAGATCATTTGACGCAATCACAATTGATTTACTGCTCCCAGACATGAGTGGATGGGACGTCCTCCGCACCATTCGCTCTGAAAGCCTGAACCAGGGAGTACCGTCGATCGTTGTTACCGTGGTTGCGGAAAAGGGGGTCGGAGCGGGCTTTTCAATTCAAGATTTTCTAACGAAGCCGTTGCTCGCTGGCGATCTCATTGGCTCCTTGAAGCGAGCGGGAGTTCCTCCAAATTTTGAAAAACCTGTACTCGTAGTGGACGATGATCCAAGCGCTTTGAAACTGATGAATGTAACTTTGAGTCAATTCGGCTATCGCGCTACATGTAAGAGCAGCGGGGCTAGTGCTCTGGTGGCTGCCGAGGATGAACATCCGGCAGCTATTATACTTGATCTATTGATGCCGGAAATGAATGGCTTTGAGTTCCTCGATCGGCTCAGACGCACTTCATGGGGGAGACAAATTCCTGTTATTATTTGGACAGTTAAGGACCTGAGCACCGAGGAGCGAGCTCGCCTCAAGACTTCGGCCCAAGGAATTGTCCTCAAAGGACAAGGGGGAGCAAATGAACTCCTGGAGGAGCTAAAAGCCTATCTACCTCCCCACTCCATCACAACTAGCTCAGAAATAGATTCAATCGCGAACAGAAAGGGGAAAGCGGGTGGCACATGAAGCGATCCTAATTGTCGACGATAATTTAGTTAATCTGAAGCTTACTCGTGTTGTTCTAAGTATGGCGGGCTATGATGTTCGTGTCGCTACCCAGGGTGTCGATGCGCTAAAGATTCTTGAGACGTTTCATCCGCAACTGATTTTGATGGATATCCAGCTCCCCGGCATGGATGGCCTCGAACTCACAAGAAAAATAAAGGCTGATCCAAAAACACGAGACCCGATTATTTTGGCATTAACCGCTTATGCTATGAAAGGGGATGAAGAAAGGGCCATCAAGGCGGGGTGTGATGGCTATATCACCAAACCGATCGATACTCGCACCTTTCCAGATACAATTCAAACCTTCATAAAAAGGAGAACTGGATGAGACCAGCGAAGATCCTGATCATAGAAGACAATCCCCTCACTCGAAAATTATTCCGAGTGACCTTAGAGAGTGCGGGCTATGCAGTAATAGAATCCCCTAACGGCAAAACGGCTATTGAACTTGCAGCAACAGAATGCCCGGACTTAATCCTTCAGGATCTGATCCTCCCTGATATCCAAGGATTTGAACTCTTACAGACACTCCGCGCCTTACCAGCTGGACCCAAGATCCCGATCCTCGCAGTTTCTGGATTAATACCCAAGATAGAAGAGGCCAAAACGATGGGAATTGACTTTACTGATTTTCTTGTCAAACCTGTCGAGCCGTCCCTCCTCATCCAAAGGATTCAAGCTTATCTTCCTTCAGGTGACCTTGACACAATGAGACCGGGCCAAGGGTACCGTATCCTTATCGTAGATGATGACGCCATTCAGAGAAAACTGATGAACTGGCAATTTAGTCACTTAGGCTTTGAAGTGACTCTGGCAGAAGATGGAAAACAGGCGCTAGAGATGGCCCTAAGATCGCCTCCAGATGCGATTGTAAGCGATGTACTGATGCCAGGACTGGATGGATTCATGCTTTGTTTGGAAATTAGAAGACATCCCAGCTTGGCTCAGCTCCCTGTCATCTTGACCTCCGCCGTCTATATCAGCGACGAAGATCGAAAACTCGCCATGAGGACTGGAGCAAATGCTTATGTTCCTCGGACCCCTGATTATAGAGAAATAATCGCTCTCCTTTTGGAGGCACTCAGAACAAAAAGAGCCCCACCCAAACCTATTCCCCCACCTGAAATACTTACGATGGAACACCGATATCGCGTCATTCGCCAACTTGAAAGACAAGCGAGCACCCGCATGGATTTGTCCCGTGCATTTGCCGTCCAGGCTGCGCAGTTGTCAATTCTTGCAGGAGCCTCTGATGTTTTCACTAGGACCCGGAACATCGATAAGGTCCTAGAAGAGGTTCTGTATCTCTATCTGGATGCCACCAGCGAAATCAGTCCGTTCCCGACAAGCATGGGTGCAATCTATCTCCTAGAACCTGACGGACGCCTCAAGCTAAAAGCGCAACTCGGCTTTAGTCCTACGGCACAGCAGGAGTTTTTCGAATTTTCAGGCTACACGGATTTTCTATCTACTGTAGTTGGGGATACCAAAAACTACAGCATCCCTTCTGAACAAATTCCAATGAAGCTTGGAAACGAGCTACTTCGGCGAGCTGGGGCAAAGACACTTGTCTTAATGCCGCTTATCGCGGGGGGCGAACGATTGGGAGTGATTGTGATAGCATCCCAGAAAAATGAATCAGGGATTGATTTGATCACCTTCGCAAAGGCCATGAGTGGTCAACTCTCCCAAGCAATTGCTTTGGCAAGAGCTCTTTACAAAATTGTAGCTTCCGAGCGAAAAGCCCAAGAAGCCCTTCAACTACGAGATGAATTTCTTTTGATGATTTCCCACGAACTCAGAACTCCACTCACATCTCTAAAATTAAGAATTCAGACGATTTTGGCCTCAATCCAAGGAAATGACCCCACAAAAATCTCTAATGACGAGATAAGAATGCTACTCAAATCGGCCGATCAACAGGTATCTAACCTCTCTGAACTGATCGACAAGCTACTGAGTGTCTCGAGAGTCTCCATCGGAAAGCTCCAATTTTACCCTGAAAACATAGACCTTTTGAGCTTAATCCGTAAAGTGGTAAAGCAATTTGAGCTAGAACTGAAAGCTTCCGGATCCTCCTTGGAATTAGATCTCGACGGCGAAATTATAGGTCGATGGGATCGTCTGCTTCTCGAACAAATCATTAGGAATCTTTTGTCCAATGCAATCGTCTACGGAGGGGGTGGGCCGGTCAAGATCTCCGCAAGGGCCTCGGGAGACCATATGGTGTTGACCGTCGAAGACCGTGGAATCGGAATTGCCATTGAGGATCAGTCCAGGATTTTTGAGAGATTTGAACGAGCCGTTTCTAATTGGAATTTTGGTGGACTCGGGCTGGGTCTCTATCTCACGCGCCAAATCGTTGAAGGCCATAGTGGCTCGATACGGGTCGAAAGCCTTAAAGGAAAAGGATCTAAGTTCATTGTGGAACTCCCACTTAGACCCGTGGAGGCTATCTATTCTGATCGCGGACGAAAAGTAGGTTAAGGTGACTTAGAATTGGGTAACGCACGGGGGAGTCGCGCCGTGAAGACACTTCCCACTCCCATCGTGCTCCTGACTGCCACTCTGCCACCCTGTGCTTCGACGATGCGTTTTATTAGAGCTAAGCCGAGTCCCGTCCCAGCATGCTTTTTACTAGTTCCAGCATCGAGTTGTTGGAACTCCACAAAAAGGCGTGGCACATCCTCTGGGCTTATCCCTATACCGTTATCCTCCACATCTATTTTCAGCATGTCCTCTTGATCAATAGTAAGGTGGATTTTTACTTTTCCGTTGTTAGGAGTAAACTTGATAGCATTAGAAGTGTAATTATAGATAATTTGTTTCAATTTTACCGGATCCAGAATGATCCCAGAAACAGCGGGTTCAATCTGAGTTTCGATTTTTATCCGCTTTTGGTCGGCAATACTCTGCAACGTTTCTCGTACTTCCCTAATTAGCTGCTCAGGCTGAATAAGCTCCGGTTGAAAGGTGATCCTCCCCGATTCTACACTTGCGAGTTCGAGCACATCATTGATCATCTGCAATAGATGGCGGGCACTTGTGAGAATATCCCCTAAATATTCTTTCTGAACTGCCGAGATCCCACCGACATTACCTTCATAAATGAGCTGTGCGAATCCCAAAATCGCATTCAAAGGTGTGCGAAACTCGTGAGACATATTTGCCAAGAACTCACTTTTTAGGCGCATCGTGTCTTGCATGCGAATATTCTGCTCCTCAAGGCGAATGCTCTTTTTGAGGTTAGTTTCCAATTCTGTCGTTCTCTCTTGAACCCGATGAAACGAAAACTTTAGAGTTGCGACAACACTACTGACCAGAGCCGCGACGAGTACACTGAAAAGGAAAGTCCAAACTGCTAGTGGGGTCCCCAAAACCTGTCCTATAGGATAGATAAAGAAAAAATCTATTATAAGTCCAGTTAGAATAGTGAAAATAACACCCAGCACCCACCCTCCATAGAGGGCCATGAAGATAGCCGCAAGACTCATACAAAGGGGATAGTACATTTCTCGCTGCCCGGGCAGAATGGCTATCAAACCAATCGCCAGACAGGATATAAGTAGAAGCCCCCCTAGACGTATCATCAGATGGCGCTTCTGGTGCAGAATGAAAACTTCCCAGCTTCTCACGATATGTGCTTCAATACACTCTGCTAGCCGAGTCATAGAGCTCATTGTTAAAATCGATGTAAGATAAGAAGATTCCTCAGGAGAGATTGCAGTTTTCTCTCCTGAAGAATCCCTAGAGATGATCTCTGGTTTGGGTCTAACGATAGATAGGGCTACAACCCACTAAGAAGCAGCCTTGTTGGCCTTGCAAGCCTCGATCGCAGGCGATCAGGGCATTATTTTCGGATTGCTGAACTTCCTCTTGATTTTCCATGGTCCAGCTGTTGTGCCATTGGAGATGGTTATGAAACTGTTCTCCAAACTTGTCTTGAGCGGTGCAGGTGACCTCTCTTAGATTAGACCAGTTAAATTCATATCGGGCGCACTCGTGTGCTGCGTACCAAACTGGCCAAGCATAGCGTCTTTCATAGCCAGGATGCCACGGAGTAAATACGGGTCCAACGTGCCCCGGACCGTGAACAATCCCAGGATGACCTGGAAAGAAATGTTCGGCGGGTCGAACGATCGGATGGCCTCCGATATGGCCAATATGTCCAAAGCCTGCCCAAGCTGTAGCGGCAGCCAGAATACCCATCACTGACAAGACAACGATATTTTTCTTCAAGTCATACCTCATGTTGTTGCGCGTCGTCATTTTTAACGAGCTGGCGGGTGCTATACAGCGTCAAATGATGTGGCGCAATATTTTTTTGATTTCTTTCATTGACGCTGACGCAGAATTGCAAATATAAGGCGTCAACTTAGAGGGGCTGATATGCGAGTGAGTGGGATCTATTTGGTGCTAGGTGTAGTTTTGAGCGTGTCTACCGGATTTGCAAAGTCAGATTCGGACAGCGAGTCTAGCTCTGGAAACTACTCGACGTCTGATGGAGATTCAGATTCCGATAGCTCTTCCCTTTCAGAAGGCGTTCTCGTCAAGATACGAAATGAAAACAGAGTGACCCGCGGATCACATGAACTAGCCAAAGACGCATATAAGAATGCCTACACCCACGGAGATGTCTACTTGATGTGGGGAAACCTCAAAGACGAATGGGCGGACCAGGAAGATCGTAAACTTCCAAAAACTCTTCGAATGATTCAAAATCACGGATTTAGGCCCATCGTTATTTTGGAAGCAAGTTATGAACATATTCATGCCGCGGTTACAAACCCTAAGACAGTCGCCATTTTTTGGTCGAGTCACGGAAGCGAAGAGGGTGAGATTTTCGGCCATGATGGTGAGGCGATCCCGAAAGATGCGTTCTTGAGTGGGGCCCATCCGTCCTTCAAGTTTATGGTGATCAGTAGCTGCTTTGGGCAGGATATAGAGAAACACTACGATTGGCCTGATGGTCTAAATTTTCATCGATGGACCAACAAGACAAATACTCCGGAGTATTTCAATTACCTTCATACCAAGTTTGCTGAGGAGTTTGCTGAATCCACTGGCGTTGACTTGCGGCGGGATTAAACTCGAAATCAAGTTGATGACTTGACCTCCGAATGCCATGTGCTGCCTAATCGAATATAGGTAGGTTTCAGCGCTGGAACTAAACGCATCGAATTGTGTTCCTCACGACATTTTCACCTTAACAATTTGCATCTGCATTAATGGTATAATTGAATAAATGTACGGAGGATTGTTTATGTCCAAGATCCCTTACCGTATTCTATTGCAGATAAATAATTGGGTGAATGCCGCAACATTGATCGGGACCATTTTCGGTACCGGTTGCAACATGCCCGAGCAAGCAACCAGCGGAAATCAGGCGACAGGCAATGCAGTGGTGGCTACCGTTCAGCTGGCGAGCAATCAGGTCGCTGATGTTACTCCGATCACAATCTACGGTAATTCCGATGGAATTGTAGTAGATAGCGGTGGCAACATCTTCTACCCGGACGCAGATCAAGGCGTCGTCGAGAAGGTCTCCTCTGACGGTACTCAAACTCAATTTGCTAATTACGGAGTATCCGGAGGTTTTGCAACGATCGCAATTGATGCCAGCGCATCAATCTATGTAGCCCACCCATGGAGCACAATAACCAAAATTACGGCAGACGGTACTGTTTCGACCTTTGCAACAATATTAAACGGGAATGCACCCCGACTCATGACGGTCGATCCCAGCGGTAACCTCTACTACACTGAGATGACCGACGAGTCTATTTCCACGAATAGGATCATAAAAGTTAACCCGTTGGGAGTCGTGTCAGTGTTTGCCGGATCAGGCAGATCGGGATACGCAAACGGCAATGGAACATCCGCCAGTTTCAATAATCCTCAAGCTTTGGCGGCGGATTCATCAGGCAATATTTACGTCTCTGACGTCGGAAATTTTCTCATCAGAAAAATTTCTCCTGCAGGCGATGTGACAACTTTTGCGGGTAACGGAATACAGGGCGTCGTGGACGGAACTGGGACTTCCGCGTCATTCTATTTCTATGCTGGCGGCGAATCCGGAGGTGGCCCTATCCCTGCCTATTTAACCTTTGATTCGTACGGAAACCTTTATGTGGGAGATAATGCCGGCGCCACGGGGTATATCCGAAAGATTACAAGTAGTGGCGTAGTAACCACATATTGCGGCAATGGCTCGGGCACTAATATCGACGTCAAAGGTTCCTGCATCGAGACTGGAGTCTGGATCAACAATGGGTTGGCCGCAGGCCCAAATGGTTCACTCTATTTTGTCAGCGGAAGCTCGTTGTACGGAATTTCTAGTGCTTTGAAATTTTTCTTTCCATAGAGCCGCACACATCTGGGGCTTGCAATCAATCCAAAACTAAAATTTCTATACGGCGAATTCGAAATATGTAACAATGGCCCTTAAGATGAATCCTCGGAGGCCAACGGTGTCCCGACGAATTGTAGTTCTTGGTAATATCGCCGCCGGAAAGACTACCCTCACACGCGAACTTGGCAAAAGGTTGCAGATTGTTCCGACCGAATTAGATGAGTATGGAGAAAAATTAGGATGGGAAGCCTATCCGCTTTTTGCGCCTATTCAAGAAAAGTTGGTATCAGAAGAACAGTGGATCCTTGACGGTATTGCATTTCACCAAGGACTAGTTGACCGAGTTCAAGCAGCGAATACCGTTATCTTTCTAGACTATTCTCCAAAGCGATGTACTTTTCAGCTCTTGAAAAGGAATTGGGGAATCTTTCGGCACAATCGCAATCAGCTCCCCGGCAATAATTTTTTTTCTCAGTACTTTTTCATGTTTTGTATAACCATTCGATTGGTTTTTCAAATTTGGCGTAATCACGTCGTTGTCCGTCCACAGTGGCATCAGCTTCTCTCCACACCAAGGGATAAGCAGATTTTCTATTGGGACCATCCTGTGCGGGTTTGTTTAAATGAAATAGTGGTGGAAAATGACTGGCAGGAAACCTCCTGGCCGATGATACTTGCGAAACGAAAGTGACACTTGCGCCCCCATTAAAGCAAAAACCCCCTTTTTATCGGGGGTTTATTACTTTGGAAACTTTAACATTCCCTATTTCAAATGGCGGAGAGAGAGAGATTCGAACTCTCGAGCGGTTTTACCCGCTGCTCCCTTAGCAAGGGAGTGCCTTCGGCCACTCGGCCATCTCTCCGCATTATCAAGGTCGAATAAAAGACAATCTTTATGCGATATAGCAAAAGGTCTCTCAAAGGGCAACAAGGCTTGTGCTTATCTCCAAGAAAATATCCTGGGTTTTGTAAAATCCGCTGATAAACTCATTTCATGGAGAGTCCAATGAAAAAACCAACTGCGCCGTATCGTATGCTTGCACACCAAACCCTTGCACTCCTGACCTTAACCTGGTGCGTCACCACGAGCGCACCCTGCGCCGAAACGAAACCCAAGTACGGCCCTGAGGCCACTCCTCTCTCTCGCTCTCATGAATTTTTTCAAAGACGTACAGCCCCTGATTTTTGGGCTCTCATCCCATATTATATGCCGCAGCAAACTGGGGGTTCTTGCTCAGTCGCGGCCGTTGCCATGGTGGTCAATGCCGCTCGTTACAACACTCCCCTGGGAAGTAACGATAAACTGGTCTCTGAAGCTGAACTCCTCAACCGAGTTAAGAACCCAGTCTGGAAAAAAGGGTTAGGACTGACTGGCCACGGAATTACCTTAGATCAGCTGGGTCCGCTCCTGGAAGAAAGCTTAAAGTCCTTTGGAATTACCCCAGTTGAAATAGAAACCGTTCATGTCGACAATCTTTCAGGCGATACGAAGACAAAAATCCATCGAACGCTGATTGAAAATGAGCGCTCGAACCGTAATTTTATCATCGCGAATTTTTTGCAGGGCTCTTATACCGGCGATGCCGAGGTGGGCCACTGGGCGGCGGTGGGCGCCTATGACTCTGAGAAAAAGCGGGTCCTGATCATGGACCCTGACCGAGAATGGTATGAGCCTTATTGGGTGAACGAAGAAGCCTTCCTTAAAGGAATGAACACCCTCGACAAGCAATCCAGTCTTTTCCGGGGCTTTATTCGAGTTACGTTGCCTGAACTGGAATCAACTGGAAAGTCTCGACATTCACCAACCCCCGATCCGTCAACTTAAGGGCCGGGATCACTGGGAGACTTAAGAACGCAAGCTGTAAGAAGGGTTCATGGAGGGCACATCCGATGCTCTTACTTGCTGCCTTAAGATCCAAGAGAGCGGTCTTCAGTTGAGCTGGACTTTGATCTGACATGAGGCCGCCAAACTTAAGCGCCAACTCTGAGAGGACTTGCCCCCCCTTTACGACACAAAATCCGCCGCCCAGTTGAGCAAGTGCAGCCAAAGCGATTCGCATATCAGCTGTATTGTCTCCAACGACGATCAGATTGTGACTATCGTGCCCGACACTGGAGGCGATCGCTCCCTTGAAATCAACGCCAAAGCCCTGAACGTATGCATTGGCAGGCTTGGAGCCCTTTCCGTGTCGCTCTAGGACTGAGAGTTTAGCAACACCCGGAGCTGCGCTATCTAGAATCCGGTGCTCAGTAATGATCTTGCCTTCCAAAACACCAATCACGTGAACGCGGCCCGAAGGGCCCTCAAGCTCGGATTCCTCAGGGATTTGAGCTCTGATAGAGTTTCCAAATTGAATCCCGTTACCTGCGACAAGCTCGATCTCGGAGGAGAACCTTCCCCGTTTGAGTACTCGATCGATTGAGCAAGTGCCGACATCATTTAGAACGACTAGGTCTGCTTGATACCCAGGGGCAATGGCTCCAACCCGGAAATCCCCCATGTTTAGCCCATAATGCCGAGCCACACTCCAGGAGGCACTTCGATAGACTACCTCTGGGGCAATTCCATATTGAATGGCTCCCCGGACCAGATGATCTATATGCCCCTCGACTGCAATATCTAATGGATTACGGTCATCGGTACAAAATCCTAGGCTCGTCGACGTAGCTAAAGTGAGGAGTGGATGAATTTCTTTCAGGTCTTTGGCTACACTTCCTTCCCGGATCCAAACCGCGATTCCTTTGGATAGCTTCTCGCGGGCTTCTTCTAACTGGGAAGACTCATGGCAAGTGGAAATTCCGGCAGTCGCATACGACGAAAGGTCCTGACCCCGCACCAAGGGGCAATGCCCGTCGATGGGCCGGCGAGAAAAAGCTACGATTTTATCTAGGGTTTCCGGGTCCGCGTGCAGTACGCCGGGTACGTTCATCATCTCTGCCAAACCCAAAGCGCGAGGATGTTTCCCTAAAGGTAAGAGATGTTCTGCTTTAATGTGCCCCCCACCGTTAGTCTCCATATGGGTCGCCGGAACGCAGGAGCTCAGCATCACCCAAAGGTCCAGGTCCAAATTCTCTGCAGAATTTAAGAAAAACTGGATCCCTGGGACACCCATCACGTTGGCTAGTTCGTGAGGGTCGCAGATCGCTGTGGTTGTCCCCCGACTGAGCACAGCCTCTTGAAAATAGCGGGGGGTCATCATGGAGCTCTCTAAATGAACATGAGCATCCAAGAATCCGGGCACTACCGACTTGCCATGGAGGTCCACGACTCGCCGGCCTTTGAGACCTGAGTCCACTCCAACGAGAGTGCCGTCAGAGATAGAAAGGTCGCCGCTTTTCCATTCACATGAAAAAACATCAAAATACCTGGTATTTTTAAGGATAAGATCACAGGGGATTCTCCCCTGTGCTGCATCGATCCGCTTTTGAAGAAGGGCCCTATTCATTCATTACAAATATCATAATATCATTTAACTTTCCAACTCAGCCCACCGGGCATAGAGCCGATCAATCTCTTTTTGAAGGCGCGTCATTTCTTGAGTGATCTCCAGAAGCTTCACTGAATTCCGGGCATTCTCGGGCAATCCACTCTGCTCTGTGGCAATCTCAAGAGCAGCCTCCAGCTTTTGAATATTCTCTTCCATGGTGTCAAACTCACGCTGCTCATTAAAGCCGAGCTTTCTCTTTTTGATTGGATCCTTGGCAGCAACTTTCGGGTCCGATTTGTCGACAGGTTGGGCCATCTCTGGACTCCGCTCCTGTTGCCGATGCCAGTTTTCCCATTGCTCCAAGCTGGCAAAAGAAACTACCTTTCCAGCCTGAGCCCCTGTCCCAAAAGCCAGAATTTGAGTCGCAACTTGATCTAGAAAATACCGATCATGGGTGACTAAAAGCACCGCCCCAGGAAACTCGGTCAGGCATTCCTCAAGTACGCTCAGGGTAGCCATATCTAGGTCATTGGTGGGTTCATCGAGCACCAAGAAATTAGCTTCTTTCAGCATGAGCTGGGCGATCATCAGACGGCTTTGCTCGCCTCCCGATAGCTTTCCAACTGACATGTCCATTTGGCCCTGAGTAAAAAGGAAGCGATCTAGATAGCCTCGGATATGAACCCGGCTCCCCCGGTAATCCACATGATCGCCGCGGGGACAAAGGGTTTTGGCTACGGTGATATTGGGATCAAGAGCTTCTCTGTTTTGTTCAAAGTAGGCTACGGACAGGTTTTCGGAACGAAGGATAATCCCGGAATCTGGCTCTTCCTGCCCCAACAAAGTCCGAATCAAGGTAGACTTTCCGCATCCATTGGGACCCAAGATCCCCAGTCTCTTGCCAGGAGTAATCAAAAGATCCAATCCGGAAAAAACCCGATGAGATCCAAAAGATTTCGAAATCCCCTTGGCGTCAACCAGCTTTTTAGGATTTCGATCGGAAGCCTGAAAGTCAATTCGTGCCGTCCTGACTTGATTCCGATAACTCAATTCTTCTACGTCTTCTTTGAGTTCTCCTGCGCGTTGAATTCTAGCCTGCTGTTTGGTCGTCCGAGCTTTTGCGCCCTGTCGGAGCCACTCTGTTTCACGCCGCAAAGTGTTTTTAAGAATGACTTCCCGACGCTCCTGGGCAGCCATGATTTGATCTTTGGTCTCCAAATAAGTGGCGTAATCCCCCTTGATGCTGAGCAGCCCCCCCGGATTTCTTCGATCCAACTCAAGAATTCGATTTGAGATTCGCTGCAGAAACAGGCGATCGTGGGTGATGGTTAGGGCCGCAAAAGAAGAAGAGGCCAAATGCTCCTCCAACCAAAGGATACCTTCTACATCTAAGTGATTGGTAGGTTCGTCCAAGAGCAAGAGGTCGGGGGTCTTCATAAGCTCCCGGGCCAATGCCACCCGCTTTTTCCATCCTCCAGACAGGCGCTCCACCGGCGTCTCGGCCTCCGGCAAAGAAAGTTTAGAAATGATTTCGTCAGCCAATGCCATGCATTGCCAGTCGTATGGATCTGCGGCCCCCTCCATGACAGTGGAGTGGACAGTCGCATCAGGAGAAAACAGAGGAACCTGCTCGAGATAGCCGACACGAAGACCCCGCTGAAAGGAGAGCTTTCCTTCATCGGGAGAGATTTGTGACGCAAGAATGCGAAGGAGGGTTGACTTACCGGCGCCATTTGGCCCAATAAGTCCTATCCTTTCACCTGACTCGATCGCAAACGTGATGGAATCAAAAAGAGGACGGGCAGCAAAGGCCTTTCGAATTTCAGAAGCACTTACCAGTATAGCCATTCGAAGAACTTAGCAGCATTCGGTTCACATTTAAATAGTCGAGGCCGCAGAGTTGTTCTATAATGGCCCGACTCAGAACGGGAGTTAGCAGAATTTTGCTGGAGGTAAAAGCACTTGAATTTTGAAACTTGGTTCCAATCCGTACATCCCGAAATTCCAAAGTTGTCCGTGGCAGCTGTGCTGAGCCTAGCTTCCGAAGGGGCAACCATTCCATTTATTGCCCGGTACAGAAAAGAAAAAACGGGAAGTTTGGACGAAGTTGGCATCCAGAACGTTCTTGAAGGCAAGGAACGCTTTGATCAAATCATCAAGCGCCAGGAATTCATTGTTGGCGAAATTGATCATCAAAAGAAGCTCACCCCTGAACTTAAGCAACAGATTCTCTCCACCTTTAAACTCGAACTTCTGGAAGATCTCTACCTGCCCTATAAACAGAAGAGAAAAACAAAGGCTGCACTCGCTAAAGAAGCGGGACTGGAGCCTCTTGCAGACTGGATTTGGAACTGTGGCCATGGAACCGAAACTCCTCATCCAGGCCAGACCTTAGAAATCTGGGCATTCACGTTCAGAAATGATGCAAAAGAGATCAAAGACGCAGAAGCCGCAATTGCTGGCGCCCAGGACATCTTAATCGAACGCCTCTCTGAAATTCAGGACCTCCGACAGCTCGTCCGTACCCAGGTTTTCGAAAAAGGTACCCTGCGCACTGAAAAAGGTAAGAAAGCCAAGCCAAATAGCAAATTTGAAAACTATTTTGACTACAGAGAAGGCATTTCATCCTTGGTCCTTCCTCAAAACTCACATCGCTATTTAGCCATCAAACGGGGATGGACTGAAGAAGAACTCACTCTGAGTATCGCCGGACCTGCGGATGATCTAGAGTTTGAAAATCGGTTGATCCAGCCCTTTGAAATTGCCGCCTGCACAGTACCAGACTCACCCGGCACCGCCGTTCTGATGAAGGCAGCTCGGCTGGCATATAAGGTTCACGTTTTCTCCAGCATTGAGAACGAAGTCCATAAGGCTCTCCGAGAAATCGCTGACGAAGCCGCAATCAAAGTATTCTCTGAAAACGTTCGAAAGCTCTTATTGGCCTCTCCGTTTGGTCCAAAGGCCGTCCTTGGGATTGACCCCGGCGTGCGAACGGGCTGTAAAGTGGCTGTGGTCGATAACGCGGGCAAGTACATCGCCAGCACAGTGATTCACCTCAACTCTGAGGATGGAAAAGAAAAGGCAAAAACCCTTTTGGTCGAAATCGTTAAAACGGGCAGCCTCGACGCCGTAGCCGTGGGCAACGGCACCGCAGGCCGAGAGACCGAAGGCTACATCCGCCAGGTTTTCAAGGAAAAGGACATTCAAATTCCAGTCGTGATGATTAGCGAAGCAGGCGCTAGTGTCTACAGTGCCAGCGAAGCAGCACGACAGGAGTTTCCGGATCTAGACCTCACGGTCCGCGGAGCCATTTCCATTGCTCGACGCTTACAAGACCCATTGGCCGAGCTAGTGAAGGTCGACCCGAAGAGCATTGGAGTCGGACAGTATCAGCATGATGTCTCCCCTCACTCCTTAAAGCGCAGCTTGACCCATGTGGTTGAATCTTGCGTGAACCAAGTGGGCGTAAATTTAAATACAGCTTCCTACCACTTGCTAGCCTACGTCTCAGGCATCGGCCCCTCCTTGGCCAAAGCTTTGGTGGAATACCGGAGCCAAAAGGGGCTGTTTAAGACTCGTGAAGAGCTTCTCACAGTGGGGCGATTCTCCAAGAAAGCCTACGAACAAGCCGCAGGGTTCTTGAGAATTCCAGATGGTCCAAATCCTTTGGACAACACTGGCGTCCACCCTGAAAACTACTCCAAGCTGGAAACCTTCGCCACAAAGCTTGGGAAAACTGTGAAGGATCTCACAGGCTCTGGGGTTGCTCTTCTCAAGAAAGATCCTTCCTTTAAAGAAGAAGTGGGAGCTTTCACCTTTGAAGATATCATCCGAGACCTCGAGAAACCGGGGCGCGATCCTCGTGAAGAGTTCATCCAGTTTCAGTTCCGAGACGATGTTCATGAGGTCAAGGACCTTAAGCCTGGAATGATTTGCCCAGGCATTGTGACCAATGTGACCAATTTTGGTGCCTTCGTAGATATTGGCGTCCATCAAGACGGGTTGGTCCATATCTCACAAATCAGCGAGAAATTTATCAAGGATCCCCGCGAAATGGTTAGCCCTGGCGACCGCGTGAAAGTACGGGTCTTAGAAGCCAACGTGGAGAAGAGTCAGATTTCGCTTTCTATGAAGAACACTCAAGAAAAGCCGAAACCTGTGATCACTCCCCCTCAGGCTCGCCCGGCAATCCAACCCGCACAAAAGAACGGTAGCTCTCCTACGATTCGTCCGAATACTCGTCCGCATATAGCTCCGGCTCCAAGAAAGCCAAAAGAAGCGTTTAACAATGCTTTTGCCGGACTTGCTAACTTAAGAAGCACTCTCAAGCCTAGATCTTAAGCCGGCGGAGGCGCTGCCAAAACCAATTTGAGGATCGGATGCTGAATAAATACGAGCTGTATGAGAGATCTGTGCAAACTCCTGAGGTTCATGTGGAATGGTATTCCAATATGTATCAGGATGCTTACGGTAAGCCTGCAAAGGATCTGCGCGAAGACTTCTGTGGAACTTTCCAAATGTCCTGCGAATGGGTCAAGCGGCATCCCGAAAACACGGCCCTTGGGATTGACTTAGATACAGAACCCCTCAGTTATGGGAAAAAAACTCATCTCTCTAAGCTCACGCCTTCTCAGAAAAAGCGAGTCATGCTCCTCCCGGCTAACGTGTTAGTCCCTACTTCCCCAAAAAGAGACCTGATCATCGTAGGGAATTTCTCATTCTTCATTTTTAAGGAAAGAAGCACTCTCCTTGAATACTTTAGGAGCTGCCTAAAATCTCTCAGACCCAAGGGTGCAATCATTCTAGAAATGGCAGGAGGCCCCGGGATGATTGCCACCGGGAAAGAGCAAAAAACCCTTAAGATCGGGCGTAAGAAAAAATTCACCTATATCTGGGAACAGAAATCCTTCGACCCAGTCCATCACGATGCGGAATATGCGATTCATTTTAAATTCCCAGATGGGAAAAAAATGTTGGATGCGTTCACCTACGATTGGCGTCTTTGGACGATTCCGGAAGTACGCGATCTATTTATTGAGGCAGGATTCAGTAAAACCCGAATCTACTGGGAGACTGAACACCGCGGACGGGGAACGGGAGAATATGTCCCAATGGAAAAAGGCGATAACGCATTTGCGTGGATCGCCTATGTAGTAGCTATTCCTTGAGGGCTCTCAGAGAACGATTAGTTCCCTGCAGCAGTGACTAATTGATAGGTCACATAGAAACCGATAGCGATACTTGGAATTCCAATCAGCGCACCGATCAATGCCCCTGCAACGTTTTTTAAATACTCACTACTTGCCATCTTGCTTCTCCTTCTTGCACCCAGGACTTCGTGCCCAGGCTAGTACAGATTGGGTCAACAAAACCCAAAAGGGTTTTCTTTTCTATTAGCAGAAACGTCGACGAATTTCGACTTCTTAGCGCATTGCGAAACGGTAATTTTTCTAGAATATTTTTGAATTCGTGCAATAACGATCCAGGGAAGGAAATGAGTTATGCACAGCGTTACTCCTGCACCAAGGGGCTTATCCACACTTGCTCTCTTGGTGATAGTCATCTGGGGATGTGAACAATCCCGGAGTTTTCTGGTACCCCTGGCCATCTCCGCACTCCTAGCCTTCATGATGGCACCGCTCGTACGAACCATGAAGAAAAATCAATTTCCAGAATGGCTAGCTATAACACTCTCCTCGATCGTTTTAGTTCTCCCGTTCATGGCTTTGATTTACGTACTAGTCTGGCAGGGCCAAGCCTTAGCCGCCGATTTTCCTGCAATTACTGCGGCGCTAAGCAAATGGCTAGACGCCCTGGTGAACAGCAGGATGGGCCGATGGTTACACATTACTCGGGAAATCGATATTCCAGCTGTGATTCAGCGGGTGCAGGGAAGTGCTGTGCAAGGGATCCAGCTTATCCTCACCGGATTAGGGGCTCTATTTGGAGCAGGATCTCAGTTAGCGCTGATTTTGCTCTTTACGATTCTCATGTTGGCATCCAGAAGACACCTTCGATTATCTTCTGAAAGAATTATAAGCCATTCCTTTGGTCTGGGCCGCTCTACCCTCCTGGACGAGGTAGTCCTACTCATCGAGAAGTTCTTAATTGCACGCCTACTCATTATTGTCATTATAGGAGCCGCCGATACCATCGTTCTCACTTTGTTCAGTATCCCCTACGCCTTTCTCCTGGGAAGCGTTTTAGGCATCATGACCATTGTTCCCGCCATCGGCTTTATTGTAAGTCTTCTCCCTGTTCTCATTGTGGCTTTGGCTCAGGGAAATGGGCTGGTCAGCATGATCGGTTTGACCTTGGTCCTTACTGGGATGTCGATCGTAGAAGGCAACATTCTCACCCCTAAAATGGTCGGAAAGAGCCTCAATATCAACGCCCTGAGCACCTTCGTAGGTCTATTTGCTGGGGGTTTGTTATGGGGAATCGGCGGAATGTTACTCAGTATCCCGATCCTGGGCGCGATCAGGATCACTTTAAGCTCTTCTCCTACCCTATATCCCTGGGGAGACCTTCTTGCAGAAAAGGATGACCAGAATCACAAGAAGGTGTGATAGGATCCTATTTAACTGAAAGATGATTGAATCAAATTCCCCTAATTGGCCGTCCACTGGACTGTCACCTGCAGCTCTAGAGCTCATCCAGACCGCTGGCTTTGCAGCCCCGACACCAGTACAAGAAAAAACCATCCCTATTGCTCTCAGTGGGGTCGATGTAATCGCTTCCGCTCAGACGGGAACAGGCAAAACTGCAAGTTTTGTTTTGCCCATGACAGAGAGATTCGCCGGACGAGAAGGGACCTTTGGGCTCATTCTCGCGCCCACACGGGAAATAGCCCAACAGATCCAAGCTACTTTGGCCATTTTTGGAGCTCCTCGCGGAATTCGCTCAGCAGTTCTGATTGGTGGCGTAGACATGCGACACGATCTCAGCGCTTTGCAAACCTATCCTCAAGTGATTGTTGCAACGCCTGGCAGGCTCTGCGATCACCTGGACCGTGGGACTCTCTGGTTAGACTATATTGAGATGGTTGTTCTGGACGAAGCCGACAGAATGCTGGATATGGGATTCACCGCTCAGCTTTCGAGAATCATGGAAGAAGTACCCAAAAAACGCCAAACTTTACTCTTCTCTGCGACGATTTCCCCAGATGTGAAGCACCTTGCCCGCAAAATTCTTCATCAGCCTCACACAATTACCATTGGCAAAGCCCAATCTGCAGCAGGTTCGGTTGAACAAAAAATCTTATGGATGAGCGAAGAATCCAAAATCAAGGAGCTCAGAAGACTTCTTAAGGAAGAAACTGGGAGTATCATTGTTTTTACCCGCTCAAAAGATGGAGCCACTCGTGTTTGGCGCTCTTTGCACAGCGCGGGAATCTATGACGCCACCTACATTCATTCAGATCGCCTCCAATCTCATCGCGAACAGGCATTGTCTGAATTCAAAGAAGGTAAATATCGAATATTGATCGCAACGGATGTGGCAGGACGTGGGATTCATGTGGACGATGTCGCACATGTCGTCAACTACGACCTCCCTCTGGAGCCTGAAAATTATGTCCACCGGATCGGACGAACCGGAAGAGCAGGCTCCACCGGAAAGGCCACGACCTTCGTGACTCATCGAGATCGTAGTCTTCTCAAGCAGATCGAAAGAATTTTAGGAACCACCATCCCTGAGGAAACCACAGAATCGTTTCACCAGAACAGGGCTCCGAATGGGTCACAACCCCGATCGGCACATCCTGATTCCGGAGAAAAACGACGTTTTCCTCGACGTCGCCGGAGTAGCCCTAACGGAAGTGGAAATCGTCCATCCTAGAAAGTGCGTTCCTTTTAAGAAAGAATTCGGGAAATGGACTCAATGAGTTCTTTCATATCGAATGGCTTGGCGAAATAACCGACTGCCCCTTTACTCAAGGCTTTCTCTGGCGTTAGCTCTGAGCAGTCAGACACAAAAACAATGATCGGAAGCGTGAAATCCCACTCCCGGGCCTTTTCTAGAAACTCAAGCCCATCGCCGCCGGGCATCCGGATGTCAGAGAGCACGAGATCAAACTTCTGATCGCGCACTTTTTCAAAAGCCTCGCGACCATTTGTGGCCATCACGGGATGATAGCCAAATTTCTCTAAAAAATTTGAGAGGACCTCACAAAACAAAGGCTCATCATCAACGATCAGGATAGTTTTTGACCGCAGAGTTTCTTTCATTTGGTTCCTTTTTTTTAGGCATTGTGTTTTTCTATTATGCTAAATTCGCATAGCAATGATCAAGTAAAAAATGCCAGAATTTTATACGGATTGAAATCAAACCACGAATCATATACTACTCGCTGCGTCATAAACTGAATGAATGCTCTTGCTTGAGTGTTCAGACGTCCTTAGAAGAGAGTTATTATGAATCGATTTTTTCTTTTTTCTTTACTCGCCATCTTCAGTGTTCAAAACTCCTATGCAGGCCTAGGTCTCTCCCGCCCCCAGGCCCCTCAGGAAGACTTGGCGGTCACCGCTGAAATGCCTGCTCCAACCGAAAACTCTTCCTGCCCTCAGACTGGCACCCCAGATGAAAAAGAATTAAACACCGCAATAGCTGCGGTGGCTGATCAAGTCGATGAGGCGCAGAAAATTCTTCAGGACGAGTCGCTTCCTATTGAAATCAGAAAAAAGGCTTTCATCGGCGCTTGTATGTATATCGCTGGGCAAGTGCTTTCCTCTTACGAGGTTCCAGGTGCAAGCCACGTAGTGGCTCAATTCAATTCCATTGCCATTGCGGACGTTCTCACTGGCATGTTTCACTGGATGGAAGACACCTACTTTACGGAACAAACCCCTTTGATTGGGCAAATCATTACTGATAACCGTCTCCATCATGCACAGCCCCAAGCCATTCTTCGACATTCGGCCTGGAAGAGAATAGAAACACCCACCATCGCAGCTGCTCTCGTGTTTGCTGGACTAACCCAGGTCCTGGATTCATCCAATTATTATTACGCCGCGTCCATCTTGGGATGGTCAGCCGTCGCCAATCAAATTCATGCTTATACCCATATGCGTTTCTCTGAAAGGCCCTGGCTTGTGCAAATGGCTCAAGGCTATATCTTTCAAAGCAAAGAAGAGCACATGGTGCATCATATGAACACCGATCGAAACTATTGCGTCGTAACGCCTTGGCTCAACGGGGTCCTCAACACTCTAAAATTCTGGAGAGGACTCGAGTGGATGATTGAAAAGGTAACAGGAGTCCCTCCTCGACTTCATGAGAAGCCGAAGGCGGCTTAAAATCGAACTGCAAAAGACTTCGACTAAAACTAAACTTATGGTACGACAGCCAACGAGTTATGAAAAAAATAATTATTCGTTCGCCCGGCTCTCGAAAAAATCTGGAATATGTTGAAGTCGAAAACCTAGTCCCAAAAGAAGATCAAGTCCTTATTCAAGTCAGGGCAACTGGAGTCAATTATGCCGATGTCTGCGTCAGACTGGGCGTCTATGAATCCGCCAAAAAATTTGTAGGATGGCCCATTTGCCCTGGTTTCGAAGTTTCTGGGACCGTAATTTCCACGGGCCCAAAAGTTTCAAAATATCGAGTTGGAGACCCAGTCGTAGGATTCACTCTCTTTAACGGTTACGCGACTCAAGTCTGCATTCCGGAAAAACATGTGATGCCTATTCCAAAGGGATTTACTCTCGAACAGGCCGCAGGGTTTGTGGCCGTATTCTTTACCGCCTACCATGCATTGCACCAACATATCAAATTACGCACAGGCGACCCCGTCCTCATCCACTCCGCCGCCGGTGGCGTAGGGACTGCGCTGGTTCAGTTGGGCAAAGCGCACGGACTAAAAACGGTTGCCGTGATCGGAGCTAGTCATAAGAGAAAGTATCTCGAAACTTTCGGTCCGGATGTGATCATTGATAAATCCACCCAAGATTTGTGGGCTGAGGCTTCAAAAGCGGCACCTAAGGGTTATCGCGCGATCTTTGATGCCAACGGTTACACGACGATGAAGGATTCCTATCGCCATCTCGCGCCTACTGGAAAACTTCTCGTTTACGGTGCCCACGCAATGTTTTCAAAAACTACTGGGCGGATCAACTACTTAAAAGCTGCCGTGGGATTACTGAAGACTCCACGTTTCTCCCCCCTTGAAATGACCACCAACAACAAGGGCGTGATTGGGTTTAATATCAGCTTCCTCTTCGAAGAGGAAACGATGATCGAAGAGTGTATCCAGGGTGTTCAAGAGATCATCGCCCAGGGCCACATCAAACCTGTTCCTATTACTGAAATTCCGTTTGATCGGGTCGTAGATGCCCACCAGCTCATCGAAAGCGGAAATTCTGTCGGAAAAATTGTTTTGACGGTTTAACTTCAGTACCACCGGCAATTCGCCTGAAGTAATTTGCCTGACTTTGAGGTCCTGTCGGCCGATTCGGGGCGAAATGCCGTTTGCACCTTCCTGGTGAATCTGGTACTTTTCCGATTCAATTGGAAAAAGAAGATACATTATGGAAAAAACTGCACAATTGGAACCTCAGACCGCCGAAACTGCGCTCAACCCTGAGCAAGAGAAGCTCTATAAAATTAGACACAGTTTGGCCCACGTTTTAGCCCAAGCCGTATTGGAGCTCAAACCAGGATCTAAGCTGGGATTTGGACCTCCGATTGACGACGGCTTTTACTACGACTTCATCCTGTCGAGCCCTTTGACTGAGCAGGATTTTCCAGAAATTGAAAAGAAGATGCGGCACTTCATCAAGCAGCAACACACTTTTGTGAGAGAAGACCTCACCAAAGCCGATGCCTTGAGCCGCATTGACCAAATGGGTGAACCTTACAAACGAGAATATGCACAAGAGCTATTCGAAAAGAAGAACTTGGAATCCCTGAGCTTCTATCGAAGTGGTCCCTTCGTCGACATGTGTGAAGGACCCCATGTTGAGAGATCTACCCAGATTCCAACCGACTGTTTTAAGCTCAAGTCGATTGCGGGAGCCTATTGGAGAGGTAACTCGAAAAACCAGATGATGACCCGCATCTATGCCTGGGCTTTCCTGACTAAAGAGGAGCTAGACAAGCACGTCAAAGCGCACCAGGCTGCCTTGGAACGGGATCACAAGAAACTCGGGAAGGAACTCGATCTCTTCGCGTTTGACGATGATATCGGCAAAGGCCTTCCTCTCTGGCTGCCCCACGGCACCGTCATCCGAGATGAGCTCGAGAAGCTCATGAAGGAGCTCGAGTTTCAAGATGGGTATCAGCGGGTCACTACACCCCATCTGGCGAAGTCGTCCCTGTACTACAAGACCGGCCACCTTCCTTACTATGCAACCCACATGTACCCCATGATGGAAGTCAAGGAAACCCACGAATCTGCCGATGGCAAAATCGAGGAAACCAAGGAAACCTACTGCCTTAGGCCGATGAACTGCCCTCATCACCACAAAATATTTGCTGCTCGGATGCGCTCCTATCGCGATCTCCCCATGAGACTCGCAGAGTTCGGTCAAGTGTATCGATTCGAAGATTCGGGCGCCATTTCTGGACTCTTGCGTGTCAGAGGGATGTGCCAAAACGATGCGCACGTCTACTGCACCGAAGAACAAATCAAAGGTGAGTTCTTAAGAGTGATCGCAATGGTTAAGAAGGTTTATGAGGTCCTAGGTATCAGCGATTACTATATCCGTTTCTCCACCTGGGACCCTGCAGATCCCAAAGGCAAAGAAAAATTTTTGGATAATCCCTCCGCCTGGGAATTCTCTCAAAAGAAAGTACTCGAAGCCATCCAAGAATCTGGGCTTCCCTATGTCGAGGGCAGAGGCGAAGCCGCCTTCTACGGCCCAAAACTCGATTTTCAATTCAAGACAGTTACGGGAAGAGAAGAGACTGCATCCACTTCTCAACTCGACTTTGGAATACCCGAAAGATTGGGAATTACCTACACCGGGTCGGACAATAAGGAGCACTTTCCTTACGTGATCCATCGGGCACCGTTGGGAACCCATGAACGATTTACGGCTTTCATGATCGAACACTTTGGCGGTGCTTTCCCTACCTGGTTGGCCCCCGTCCAGACTCGAATCATCCCAGTGGGTCAAAACTTTGAAGAATACGCTGAAAAAGTTTTGTGCCGACTACGCGTCCTCGGTATTCGTGCTGAATCTGATTTGGGCAATGAAACCATGGGCAAGAAAATCCGCTCCGCAGTGAAGCAGAAGATCCCCAATGTTCTAGTCCTGGGCGAGCGTGAGCAAACCGATGGAACGGTGACACTGAGACGTTATGGTCATGAAAAGCAGGAGACGCTGACTCTGGATGCTTTTGAAAAGTGGATTGCGGATAAAATCTCGACTCGGGCTAGGGACTGAGTCATTTCTGGCAGACACATAGAAAGATTGAGGCCTTAGATGGAGAGATGCTATTTTGCTGCCCACCCAAAGCAGCCAGAACATCTCCACTTCGTCCTATAAACCTTCAGGGATTTCATCAACTCCGCTGAGCATTTTAACGTCCTTCGCAAAACCGAGCTTCCCGATCCTAAGAAGCCATTTCCACACCGGCAGAACTTCTATCTCAAACGCGCCCTGATTTACCGTCTTTTCCTCATTGTAGGTAAGGAGAAGTAGGTTTTTACATTTTAGCGCTTCAGCTCCTTGAACCAACCCTTTGATCTCTCGCTCAAAAGTCATCGCGGTTTGGAGGCTATAGCAAACCTGAATCAGTTGATTGATTCTCCGACCTTGGTGAATGACGAAGTCCACTTCAAAAGTATCCCCTTTAAAATAACTGAACTCCAATTGCATTCGTCTGAGCTGGAGGAAAACACTGTTTTCGAGTCGAGAACCCAGATCCGGGGTCATTTTGCGGTTTAACGCCTCAATCAATCCCGTATCAATGGCATAAATTTTCCTGGGGAGCGAGATTCTCTCTTTGACTTTAAATGAAAAAGGCTCAAGCTCAAAAAGAAGGTATCCCTCCGCTAAGTAGCCTACGTAATTTTTGACGGTTGACACGCTCTTGAATCCTAAGCTGTGAGCTAGCTTATGGTAAGTGAATCTTTGCCCCACGTTATTCATGAGAAAGAGAGCTAGCTCCTTAAGTCCGCGAGATTGTCTCAGGTGATATCTTTGGACAAGATCACGAGAAATAATGCGATCAAAAAGTTCCCTCAGATAGCGCCATCCAGTAGCCCCGCGCAGAACCTCAGGAAATCCGCCGACTTGAAAATACTCGTCAAACAACGCTCGAATTTGAACTTCTTCAGAGCTACCCAGGTTTTGCGAAACTGTAACCCGCCTCAAGGCTAGAAACTCCAAGAAGCTAAAAGGAAAAATCTCTAATGAAAGATGACGTCCGGTCAAATGAGTAGCCAGATCTTTGCCTAAGAGCTTTCCGTTGCTCCCAGTGATAATCAGGTTCCGCCTTTCCCGAAAGAGTCTACCGAGAAACAGTTCCCACTTTGGAACATTCTGTATTTCATCAAAAAACCAGACCTCCGCCTCTGGCTGAAGCCGCCTCATCTCCAAGGCCAGCGTTTGAAGATCCTGAGTTTCTAAATCTACCCAGCGCTCATCATCAAAATTAACGTAAACACAAGGCCTTGATCGGAGAACGCGGGCCACTAAGGTAGACTTGCCCGCTCGACGGACCCCAAGAACTACTTTTATAGAAGATTGGGGGAGTAAAGACTCCAGATCCTGTTCGAAATCTCTAGAAATTTCATGAATATCTAACAGCTGTAGAAATTCACTCTGCTGGTCGATTAATATTCGAGCAATATCATCTTTGTTCATCTAATAATTATTGTACCATCCTATTAAACAACTATATCACAATTTGTACCATTATATCGTACATAAGGAACCCCAATGGTTCGATGAGCCACCCAAATCGCCTTTACCCAACTACCCGTTTTCACACCATAAACTCCCAGGCTTTTACGTTTGACTCCCTCTTTCCAATACTGTATAGATATGGTCACCTTTTTCATCTAGTAGAAATCAGCCTGATTAGAAGAAATTTTCTGTGAAGAGTGGAGTGGATATATGGTCACTGTTTGTTACTGTGAAAGATGGGCCCCCGAGAAGATCTTTGGGACCCTTCAAAAAGAGAATGAAAAGGCCATACTCACTCGGATCTCTCCTTCCAAATTCGAACAGCTCACCTCTCAAAGAAAAAAAGAACCTCTCGACCGATTCGATTTCTGTAGGCTAGTTACGACCGTAGGGAAATTTCGCCTTGATCAGGATAACTCAGCAGTGATCTCTGAATCAGAGCTATTAATTGCTGAATTGGCGTCCTACGATAACTGCCACCTCTACGATCCTACCTTACAGATTTTGTTCCACAAAAGTACAGTTCAGGCCTTCATCGCCAATGTCAGAATTTATGTGCGAAGACTTACAGAAAATTTCTACGACAATTCCGAAGTGATTGGCATTATCTCGGCTGGTCAATCAGAGCTCGATCTTGTATGTACGGGATTTATATTCTTAATTCTAAATGGAAAAGACGTCCTTCCCAGGGTAGACTTTGGAATAGATAACATTAGGAAAACTGCCTCCTTACTCAAAGAGATCAACCGCAATAGCATAAATATCGTTACAGCTGGAATGGAAGCCGCGCTTTTTTCCGTAGTCGGAAATCTATCTTTTCGCCCTATCCTTGCAGTACCTTCTCATACAAGCTATGGCTTGGGAAAAGATGGCGAAGCCAGCATGTTTGCCAGTTTGGAATCCGATGTCCCTGGTCTTGCGATATTTAACAATACAAATATTTTAGGGGCCTGTACCTTTGCTTCTAATTACGTTGAGACCCTCCGCACGATGAAGGAACGAAATGCCTCACTCCTACCAGACCTAAAGGAAAAACTCTCAAAGCAGTTCAGAGCTCACAAGAACTCATCAGAACTTCAACAACTCCTGTATGCTGGAGCTGTTAGCTTCCATCTTCCTGAAAGAAACGAGGAGCACAGCTCAAGAATTGCAAATCAGATTAGGCATGGACAAGTTCCTCGGATCCACGAATTTAGCTATTTTCAAGATGCTAAAATTCTGGTGATCCAGGCTGAGATGGCTTCGCTTCAGACGGTTGAAGAGTGCATTTCCCTCTTCAAATCCAATGGAATAAGAACTGACGTTCTCCCTCTTGATGTGGTGACTCTAGTATTGCGATACTCTCATGTCGCCGCAACATTTAGACAATATGACTGTATTCTTGTCGTTGGAAAAAACTGTAGTTTGTCCACTCTTGTTGGGAGTGTGGCCAAATCTGAAGGCCTTCAAGTGCCCATTGTCGCGTTACCAACCGGAACCTTCGATACCTTCGCCACAATGATTAATAGTTGCACAAATAATATAGCCTTACTTCGCCCGAACGATGTGAAGAACGGCGTTTCATTCGTACTATCGCTCCTATGTCATCTTGGCCTAGATGACCTTGAAAAAACGAGCCTACAATTAAAGGTCACACGAAGCCAACCTATCAAGCTCACTGAAGTGCCACAACTCGGTTTGCCTGTGCATTAATGGTGGAGACGCTATGAATATATCCAATGACCAGCTATTTAAGGTCACAGAAACAAAAGAAGAACTCTTGGCAAAAATTGATCAGAATCTGAGAAATCACCTCAAAGTGATCCAATCTCTGTCGGCAGATCCTCTGAAAGCATACAATGACTTTGTCCAACGATTTAGCCAGGATGGAATTAATGCTCCGTTTCCTGAGTTCGAAGATACTGTCGACTTTTTGATCAATAATATCAAGCTATGCTTGATTTCTGAACTTGATCCAGTCATTAAAAACGTAGCTTATTTGAAGCTCATTAGTTTATTCAATATCTCTTACGAAACAAAGCAACGCCCTTA
>Ga0206829_10025_pt2 | contig 31357 bp, 16 predicted proteins | sample Alteio_BWOrgCont_75_FD_152862 | JGI IMG/M metagenome (GOLD analysis project Ga0206829, IMG submission 152862) | Enriched cells from forest soil in Barre Woods Harvard Forest LTER site, Petersham, Massachusetts, United States -... | ecosystem: Environmental > Terrestrial > Soil > Temperate forest >... | reverse complement strand
AATGTATCTTGTTTTAATGGTAATAATGGAAGCATCAGTTTAACAGTCAATGGAGGAACTCCTAACTACAGTTATTTATGGAGTAACAATGCCACATCTCAAAACATTGCTTCATTAAGCAACGGTACTTATTCCATAACCGTTACAGATGGAAACTCCTGCACAGCAAGCACTTCCGTTACTGTCACCCAACCAACACAATTAACAACAAGCACAACACAAACAAATGTATCTTGTTTTAATGGTAATAATGGAAGCATCATATTAACAGTCAATGGAGGATCTCCCAACTACAGTTATTCGTGGAGCAATAATGCCACATCTCAAAACATTGCTTCATTAAGCAACGGTACTTATTCTGTTACTGTTACCGATGGAAACTCCTGCACAGCAAGCACTTCCGTTACTATCACCCAACCAACACAATTAACAACAAGCACAACACAAACAAATGTATCTTGTTTTAATGGTAATAATGGAAGCATCAGTTTAACAGTCAATGGAGGAACTCCTAACTACAGTTATTTATGGAGTAACAATGCCACATCTCAAAACATTGCTTCATTAAGCAACGGTACTTATTCCATAACCGTTACAGATGGAAACTCCTGCACAGCAAGCACTTCCGTTACTATCACCCAACCAACACAATTAACAACAAGCACAACACAAACCAATGTATCTTGTTTTAATGGCAATAATGGAAGCATCATCTTAGCAGTCAACGGAGGATCTCCTAACTACAGTTATTTGTGGAGCAACAATGCCACATCTCAAAACATTGCTTCATTAAGCAACGGTAATTATTCCATAACTGTTACCGATGGAAACTCCTGCACAGCAAGCACTTCGGTTACTATCACTCAACCGACACAGCTAACCATTGGCACTACGCAGACCAATGTATCCTGTTTTAACGGTAACAATGGTAGTATTACTTTAACGGTCAATGGAGGCATTACTTCCTATAGTTATTTGTGGAATAATGGTTCCACTTCTCAAAACAGAAGTGCTCTTACCAATGGATCTTATTCAGTAACCGTTACAGATGGAAACTCCTGCACAGTAACCACTTCGGTTACTATCACCCAACCGACTGCCTTGAATATTTCGGGATCCATTACCAATGTTTCTACCAATGGAGGGCATAATGGCGCGGTTGCATTAACTGTGTCCGGAGGCACTACATCTTATAGCTATAACTGGAGTAACAGTGCCACAACCCAGAACATTAATAACCTGACAGCGGGCGTTTATAATGTTACTGTTACCGATGCGAATAGCTGCACTATGACTGCTTCTTTCACTGTTACACAACCCACTGGCGGCGGACTTTCTGTTACCGGAACCGTTACAAATGTATCGTGTAATGGCGGTACTAATGGGGCTATCAACATCACTGTAACCGGCGGCTCATCAACGTTTGCGTATCTATGGAGCAATGGTGCCACCACACAGAACATCACAGCATTGGTTGCAGGCAGCTATACTGTGACAGTTACAAGTGGTGGCATGGCTACAGCAAGTTTTACGGTCAATCAACCCGCCGCTCTTACCTTCACTACCACATCCACTAATGTCTCCGGCTGTGGTGTTTATGGCACCATTCAAGTTACAGCAAGCGGCGGAACAGGCACTAAAACATATACTGATAATGGAGCCACCTACCAGGCAAATAGTTTATTCAGCAACCTGACGGCAGGCACTTACACCGTCAATGTTAAGGATGCCAATGGGTGTATGAGTGTTGCCTCACAGGTAATCATCCAGACGTTATTCATGAATCCTCCCGTTATCACAGGTCCAACGTCTGCATGTACTGGAAATACCATAACCTTAGCCCTGGCAAGCACTTATTCTTCATATATATGGAGCAATGGTGCTACTACCTCTACTACTACGGTAAATGCTACTGGAACTTACACTGTTACAGTAACTACCGGTTCGTGCTCTGCTTCAGCCCATTTGTCGGTAACGATGCTTGTTAATCCTGCCCCGGTAATTTCCATTGCTGCCAATAATTATTGTGAAGGTACGTCGCCTGCCTTTCTATCGACAAGTGCTTATTCCACATATTTATGGAATACAGGTGCCACGACCGAGTCCATTACAGTCCCTCCCAATACCCCCGGTACGTATGGCGTTACGACCTCGTACACCAATGGTTGCACGGGTTCTGCCTCATACATTTTGAGCACCGCATGTGTGGTTCCTTCGACACTGCCGACTACCAATATTGCATCCACTTCTGCTACTGCGAATTGGACCCAACCGGCATGTGTATATTCCTACATCATCAGGATCAGCAAGCATAATGCGAATGTCTGGACGAATTATTCCTTCCCGCCAAATTCTCATTATACCTTCTCCTCCCTGACTATTAATACCAGTTATGACTGGCAGATTGAATCCGTCTGCAATGCTTCTCAAACGGATGTTTCGGGTTTCAGTTCTACCCAGACATTTACTACACTGGCGAGGCTTTGGGATGGAGAAATTGTGGCTAATGACAATGTCTTTAACGTCTATCCCAACCCTGCCACGACCAATGTCACGATTCTTTATTCTTCAGAATCAGATCAGACAAACACGTTGCGGCTCGTAGATATTTCCGGCAGGGCAATCATGAATACCACCGTGAATGCTGCCAAAGGCGATAATCAATATCAGATTGATGTATCCGAATTTGCAAAAGGAGTCTATATGATTATGCTTCAGACTGGAGATTCCATTCTTCGGAGCAAGGTTGTTATTCAATAAGAAATAATTGGATGATAGGTGTAAAACATTAGACATCTTAGGAAATTAACCACAAATATTTTTCTCACCACAGTTTTCCCGGATTAACACAGATAGGATATAACTTTTTTGAACTATAATCTATCTTAATCCTGGAAAACCTGTGGTGAGAAATAACTTATCGAATAATAAAGATCGTGAATTATCTAAGAGGTCAACTATAATAAGGAGTCTTTTCATTGGGAATTTTTTCTTGATTTGAGATGCAAAGTTAGATAATTCTTCTGGCAACATGGAGCAACCTAAATTCAAAATCGTCCCAATAACATCAAATTCAAAACTAAGACACTAAGTCCACTAAGATTCACTAAGCGAACCTTAGTGAATCTTAGTGGACTTAGTGTCTTAGTGTTGAAAATATTTTATGCTTCCTTATGGTTTTGCAAATATAAATGATATTAGCAATAGGGTATAGGATTTTAATGGTAAAGTTCGCGGTTTACTGCCTAAAACAAGCGTCCACAGGTCTAAAAGCCCTTATTCGTCCTTCAAAGTAGCTCTCTTTTTTTCTAATGTAGCTCTTCCAAATTCTAATGTAGCTCTCTTTTTTTTCAATGTTGCTCTCTTTTTTTGAAATGTTTTTGGAATGTGCTGTAAATGAGTGTATATTAATGCCAAAGAAGTTTGCTCCTATTTTAAAGCTTTTCCTTCATAATCCAAAACTTCTCTGTTTTATCACCAAAATCCACCACTTTTTTCTAATGTTGCTTATGCAGGTCGTTAAGTTGTTGTCTTTTTTTCTAAAGTTGCTCTCCCATTTCAAAATGTTGCTCTCTTTTTTTCCAATGTTGCTCTCTTTTTTTGAAATGTTTTTGGGTATCATTCTCCGGTTTTCAGGCTTTTTTCCAAAAATTTGGGAGACATCAGAAAAAAATATTAAAATAAATTTCTAACTGGAATTGTAAAATTCAAAACGGCTGTTTATCCATTGGGCAGGGGCATTATGTGAAGCAGAATACTTACAGCCCGAATTTGAGATTTGTGCATCCTTCCCTGGTGAGCAAGGGCTTGATGAAGGTTTGGAGAGTGGTCCACGCGTAGGGAAATTAGGAATTATAAATTATAAATTGGAACGCCCTTCGATGATTTATCGAAGGGCGTTCTTTTTTAATGGAATTTGAATATTAGAATTTTGCCTGTTCACTATTCACTATTCACTATTCACTGTTCACTGTTCACTATTCACTGTTCACTATTCACTATTCACTATTCACTATTCACTATTCACTATTCACTGTTCACTGTTCACTGTTCACTGTTCACTGTTCACTGTTCACTATCCACTATCCACTATTCACTATTCACTATTCACTATTCACTATTCACTGTTCACTATTCACTGTTCACTATTCACTATTCACTGTTCACTGTTCACTGTTCACTGTTCACTGTTCACTGTTCACTATTCACTGTTCACTGTTCACTGTTCACTATTCACTATTCACTATTCACTATTCACTATTCACTATTCACTATTCACTATTCACTGTTCACTGTTCACTGTTCACTATTCGCGGATTATTCTACTACTAATCTCTTTTGCAATATTCCATCTTCGTTTTGGAGGGATATGATATAGACTCCTTTGGCTATTTCTGAAAGATTCAATTGGCATTGGTTCTCTCCTATGACAGAATTTTTGCTTTGAGATAGAATAATTCTTCCTGTAATATCTGTCATTCTGAGGCTGTATGATTGTTCTTTTTCAGCAGAGAAAATCAGTGTTGCCTGGTTTTTCGCTGGATTCGGGAAGACTGTGAAGGAACAGCATTGGTTTGCATTCGAGGTATCTATATCTGCTTCGCGACATGCAGGTCCGACCACTACATTGGTGACTCCGGACAGACATCCCGAAGCATCTTTGACCTTGATGGGGTAGGTGCCATGAGTCAAGAGGCTGAAGTTGCTGGTGGACTGGTAGGTAGTGCCGCCATTTTTGGAATAATTATATGCTCCTGCTCCACCTGTGGCGTTTATTGTAATGGCTCCATTTGATGTGCCGCATGTTGTAGCATTAACCACATTTTGGGTAAAGGTAATTCCTGAATTTGTGGTAATAATTTTTGGAGTGACCGTGCTCAAACATCCATTCGCATCCTTGACTTTGACAGAGTAGGTACCAATGTTCAGATTGCTGAATAAAGATGAGCCTTGGAAGGAGGTGCCATTGTTATCAGAGTAAACCTTAGCGCCTGTGCCGCCCGCACCAGTAACGGATATACTGCCTAATGGTCCGCATCCCGAAACATTATTAATGATTGAGGTGAAGGTAACCACAGAGGGGGCTGTAATGGTTTGCGAAGTGATGGCTTTGCAATTATTCGCATCTGTCACCGTGTAGGTATAGGAGCCTGCGGCAACTGTATTTATTCCCGTTCCGATATAGCTTGAAGTGCCTCCGCTGGCAGATACAGTGATGGTGGTGGTGCTATTGTTGCAAGGTAAACTACCGCCGACTGTTGAGGATGCCGTTAGGGCAGCGGTCGGTTGGGTAATATTGAATGAAGCCGTCGCAGAACAATTATTAACATCAGTAATGGTTACGGAATACGTGTTGGGAGACAGCGCAGAAATACTTGCTGATGATGCGCCATTATTCCAGTTGTAATAATAAGGGGAATTGCCGCCAGACGGAATGCTTGAGGCAGTACCATTGGCTCCGTTATAACAACTGATATTCGTTTGGGAAGAGGAAATATTAAAGGAAGTATTGGGCTGCGTAATGACATAAGATGAATTTGCCGTGCAGAAATGAGCATCTGTTACAGTTACAGAATAGGTGCCAGCGAGCAAGGACGTTCTGGTGGATGTCGTAGCACCATTATTCCAGTTATAAGTGTAAGGAGAAGTACCGCCGGAAGCCATTCCACCTGCAGACCCATTCGTGCCATTCAAACAAGAAACATTCGTGAAGGATGAAGAGGCAGATAAGATGGATGGCTGGCTGATAGTAACTGAAGTAGTTGCAGTGCAGCCGTTTCCGTCAGACACCGAATAGGTATAAACTGCCGAAGTCAGATTTGAAGTAGGCGAGCCGGAATAGGTATAGGTATTGTTTCCACCATTAGCAAGCAATGCTACACTGCCCGATTGTCCGAAGCAAGGAGGCTGAGAAGGAGTTGCTGTCAAAGTAACCAATGCAGGTTCTACCAAAGCTCCATTCACATAATTGATGGTATAATTTGCGGGCAGATATTGGGTCAAGCCACCGGGGACTATTTGATAATTTCCGCCAGGAGGAAGACCATTTACCACGGCATTTTGAGAATTAAGAACAGTAAAAGTAACTGGGATGGAATCAATAATATTGAAAGAATCATTGATTTGATTCCCAAGGAAAATGGTATCGTTGTATTTGAAGCCATTAATGGTTGACGTGAATGTCGGGAGACTGTCGCATAAAGGATTTTTATTATCCGCAGTTACCGTTAGCGTGGCTGGCAAAATGGTTAATGTCCCTAAGGAATATGATATGTCGAAATTAGCAGACAGGAAGGCTGCGGGGACTATGGATTGAGTGCCCGAGGTAATTCCTGTTATCAGATTAAGTGAATATAATTCAGAAATGGTATCTTCATATACATCGGTAGAATCTATAATCATAACTAAGTTCATGAAGGTAGTGTCAGTTATTTGGGTTGAATCTGTAATTCCGTTAGTAACGATTTTGCCATTGGTAACAATTTTTCCATTCGTGACGATCTTACCATTTGTTACAATTTTTCCATTGGTAACTATCTTGCCATTCAAGAATCCCTGACCACTGATTACTGCAACACCTCCGACAAGAGTTGTGGTATCAGGATTGGTTTGAAAATTATTAAACGAACCGACAGGGACATTCACGATGCTCATGGTATCACTGACATTTATGTCATTCGTAACTATTTTACCATTGGTCACAATCTTGCCATTGGTAACGATCCTACCATTCGTAACAATCTTTCCATTGGTAACAATTTTACCATTGGTAACGATTTTGCCACTGGCAATAAGGCTAAGACCATTCAGATCAGAGGTTTGAATACTGCCACCATTAATCAACGCGATTTCATTTGTAATGATGGATGACTGATGCTCAGATTGAAGAGAGTCAAGGAAGGCAGCTCTTTCGTTAGGATCAATCATTGATGAATCATACGAATAATTGAACTGGATACCAGCAATCATATCCCCATAGGTGAGGGTAGTATCACGAGGACTTATCACGAGCGGCATCGGATTGACCGTCAACACACCGTCGGTAAAGGTAAAGTTGTAGCGGGCAAGATAGAATGTATCAATAGAATTCTGATACGGATGAATGTCATATTGACCGGTATTGCTGAAACTTGATGCTGTGGTAGTAAATGCAATGCTGTCAAGCCCTAAACTATCTAAGGTAAATCCGGAGGAATCCAATCCTATACCATTTACAGTTACCCTGGAAGTGAATACTGGTAGTTGCTCACCGAATTTCTTGGACTTTTTGCAGGCAGTGATTACAATATTCTTCTTGAGGAACCTGAAGAATTTCAAGGTATCTGAAAAGCCGCCATCCAAACCGCTAATAGTCAAAGGAGGATTATAGACATAAATACCTGGGTTTGTTGAAAATGTATCCACCATAATGCTAATATGATTGGCATCAATGTATGTGGAAGTGAGTTGGGTACTATCCATATAAACTATTGATCCGGGAATAAAATAATTACCAAAAACTATTACTGCTAAAGGTTGAGTTCCAGGAGTTATTGCTGTATCATAGAGCAAATCAGATACGATAGGAGTAGGATTTATCAAAGTTTGTAAAGCGGCATCGGCTTGTATTAATCCATAGCCATTAATGCTGTCAAACCGCTGTGAACCCATTTGAAGGGCAGTTCGTTGTAAAATGGATCTCACACTGTCAGGGATCAAAGAATCATTATAATATTTCTTCTTTCCATTGATTAACAAAGCAGCCACAGCAGCAGCATGAGGAGCAGCGGCTGAGGTGCCAAAGAAATTAGGGAAGGCATCATTCTCAACATTTAAAGAACCAAATTGCACGGTGGTGTTGACACCGTCAGGAGCACAAAAATCGGGTTTGTTCCTTACGACACCTTTCACAGGTGTACCTCCTCCAGAAGAGTAGGTTTCTATTACCGGAGGACTTACTCCGTATGCAGGGGTTTTATTATATCGGACCGCCCCGACTGTCATAGCACCTGTGGCATTAGCTTGTCCGACAATAGAAGAATTTCCGGTGAGGTGATTAGTCAGCGTTGCATTACCACGGAATATGACATATTTGAATTTAACCGGAATATTATTAATACTCCTTGATCTTACGATCATGATATTTGCATTTGCAGGAGCATTTCCTGAAACAGTGAAGGGTAAAACCTCTAAAGGATCGCCCCAGATATTATCTCTGTTGAAACCGAAAAGGATTTTACCGGTATTCGTAGTTAAGTATATATCAAAATCGTTTTGTGCTCCGGGAAGTTCTTTTAGGGAATAAATGGAATCGTCCCATTGGAGGACAATAGTATAATCACCTGGAACAAGTGTCACCTTTTGGAAGATATCACCACCACCGAAATCATGAACAGTACCTGTTACTCCACTTGGACCAGTGGTTGGTGAATATAACGCTTCATAGGAAGCGACTCCAAAATTCCCTGCTGCCGTGAAATAAGATACACCATTACATTTTGCCTGATTGACAGCTTTAGATACTACGCCATCCTGAAAGAAGGGCTCTGTAATATAAGTTACATCATCAACGATAACATCACAACCATCTTGTTGTAATTCTTTTATACCCAATGCAAAATCACCAGCACTTACGAAGCCTGTTCTGAAATCAAGTGTTGCCTTAGGTGCAACATCGTGAATAATTTGCAACATAGCTCTCCCTTCATCACTACTTGTACCAAAGGGATATTCAAGAAGGACATTGACTGGGTTTGGATTATCAGAGTTACCAATGCCTGGGAGATCATCATTTAACACATCGGCATCCGCATTATTCAAGGTATTATAGCTATCCGACAATACGCCCACTTTAACACCGGTTCCATCAACATGGAAAACACTTCGTCCATAGTCTGATCGCATGGCTTTATCCCCTTGCGTTGTTGTTAGTCCGACATTATTAATCGGTGGATAATAGGGACGTACATAATTTATTAGCGTTAGCAAAGAGTCTAATTTAGTTAAATTAGCTACCGGAAAGAAGCCAGTAATGATTAATGTAGTATCTCCATTGCTGATAGTATCTAACATTCCATAAGCAGGGCTTAATAATAAAGCAAGAAGGCTGTCATGATTAGTTGCTGTTGAAATTACTTCAATAAGAACATATCCATTACTTTGAAGAAAAATATTGGTACTTGTAGTGTCTGTTATTGAATCTGGATTATTTGCAAGCTGTGTTAAATCTGTTCCAATTGCACTTGTTGTCTTACCAGAATCTGGTGGTGGGTAATATGGAAGAATACAAACACCTGATGTAGCGTCTAAGCTTGCTGAAGCAGTGCAGCCATTAGTATCGGTAACAACAACGATATAATTGTAAGTTGCAGTAATGACCAAAGAATCAACAGTAGTATTTAAAGCATCATTCCATTGGTAAGAAACATAACCCGGATCTGAACTTGCGTAGATTGTATCAGCTATGCAAAAGTTGGGACCACCAGTAATGGTTGTAATTACAGGGGTTGTCGGGAGATTATAAACTGTTACTGAAACAGAATTGGAACCTGAACAGCCATTATTATCAACCACAGTAACAACATAAGTTCCTGAAGAATCTACAGTAGTGGTATCTGTTACATTATTTGTTGAATTCCATTGATAGGAAGAATAACCGGGAGTGGCTGTTAATAATCCTGAACCACAAACAGGTAATCCATTTGTAATTGTTATTGATGGAGTTGGATTTTGATTTACTGTGACGGTTGAAGAAACAACTCCTGTGCAACCATTATCATCAGTTACAGTAACAGTATATGTAGTGTTTGAATTTGGATAATCAGTTATTGTTTCATAAGAAGCTCCATCAAGAGACCATGAATATGCTGCATAAGAACCGGCATCTAATGATACGCTTGCTCCATTACAAATTATTCCATCATTATTAGTAGCACCTGAATTATCGGTTTCAGTAATTGAAGGGTTAGGATTACTGAAACTTAGAATGGTAACTAAGAAAGAACAGGATGAAGAATTACTCGAAGGGTCTGTTGCGGTACACACAACAGTAGTAGTTCCATTTGAAAAAACGCTTCCACTTGCTGGAGAGCAGGTAACTGTTGCAGAACAATTGTCTGTTGCTGTTGGCGGGGTATAATTCACAACGCTGTTGCTGCACTGTGTGATATTTGCAGGGCAGGTACTAATTACCGGAGCTTCATTATCTACAACTGTTACTGATTGATTACAGGTAGCGGTAAATCCATTAACATCTGTTACTGTCCAGGTAACATTTGATGTTCCGACAGAAATACATGAGGGTGCATTATTCGTTACGCTTGCTATACCACAAACAGAAGCTACAGTCGGGGTTCCTAAACCTACTAATATTGCTCCTATTGCATTTGCGGAATCATTATTGAATCCAGCGGTTACGCAGGAATATTGAAGTGAGCCTGATTGTGTGAGATAATATAAACCAGGAGTATTCGGTGCCGTAAAGTTTCCTGAATGATAACTATCAGTGAATCCACTGTAAATACTACTTTCACATTGGAGGGTTTGAGTGGTTCCTCCTATTCCAATATAAGACTGGGTAACGCATCCCGGACAATAACCTGTTTGGTAATTAAAGTAAACTGAAAGATTATAGGCTAAACTTACCGATGAACCTGCTGTTACCGAAACGGAATTACTTCCTCCATTTATTGATACATTAGAATAAGTGATGAATCTGTCAATATCATTTAAAGTTACAGGTGAAGCTATAGTCGTAGGAGGAGTGAATAAATTACATCCGGCACATAAACCAGAAGTATTATTTACGGTAACTGCCGAAGGACAGCTAATGGTAGGAGGTTGAGTATCTGTCACAGTTACTGATTGTGAACAGGTGGAAGTATTTCCTGATGCATCGGTTGCTGTCCATGTAACATTGGTAACACCAATAGGATAAGTTCCGGAAGCATTAGAAGAATCATTGAAGGAATTTGTTAATGATGGATTCATAATTCCTGTGGAGCCATTCACAAAATTAGAAGTACTTCCGGTTAGAGTGAAACCATTTAATGTGCCTGTATATCCATTACCGGAATTATCAATAAGTTGTGTAATGTTCGTATTGTTCCCACCTGCAACACCTTGGTCAAAGCGATAATTCGCTACCAAGGAGGCTTGCGGAAATACCATTGAATACATTGAAGACCTTATTTGCTGTTGAGTTTTGGCAACATTCCAGATGCGGACTTCATCCAAAGCACCAGTGTATGTATAGCTATCTCCACCACCAAATAGAATTAAATCACCTATTGAAAAAACATTCGGAGTAAAATCTTCTGGAACAGAGCCTGTATTATCAAGATTTCCGTTGATATAAAGAGAAACCCATGAACCATTTTTAACGACGGCGACATGTGTCCAGGTGCCAGTATTTATGTAAGCATTACTTATGACATAATCTAAATCGTTTTGATCAAAGATTAAAAATTGAAGTTGTCCATTATATGCTCTGAATTCGATTGACTGTCCATAAACTGTATCTCCCCATGCTACCAATTCGTTATTATTAGTTGAAGTGGTGGTATTGATCCAGGCTTCAATTGTTATGGCAGAAGCATTATAGGGAACCACTGAATTAAATGAAACATAATCGTCGTTCACATTGAATGATAAAGCATTGTTGAGATTACAATTATCAGAAACAGTAGGAGAGGTAACAGTTACATTCGCGCCACAAACATCATGATCATTGTTTTGAGTAATGTTTGAGGTACAAGTTATGGTTGGTGCTTGAGTATCATGAACCGTAACCGTGAATGAACAGGTAGATGTATTTCCATTTCCATCTGTGGCAAGATAGGTATTTATAGTGGTGCCAACAGGAAATGCCGAACCACTGTCTAATCCTGCAGTTTGGGCAACAATTGGATAATTAACATTGTAACTAAATATCACTTGCCCATTTCCAACAGATGCTCCTTGTGTATGAGTAACACTCGTTGCGGAGGAATAAGTAAAACTACTTCCTCCACCACCTGCACCAAAGGTTCCGCCGCCGCCGCCATAATATCCGCCGCCGCCACCGCCGCCGCCATTGGGAGCAAGATTATCATTGTTGCTATTACCGCCATTTCCTAAACTTCCATTTTGAGCATCTCCGAAGTTCACATCCCACCTGCCACCTGCACCACCGGCTGATTGAGTTCCTCCTGCACCGGATTCTTGCGATGGATAACATAAACCATCCGATTGACCATTACCTCCAGTAAGTCCACCGCCTGCTCCACCAAATAATGATTGACCATGACAACCCGAAGCACCAGCGCCGCCGCCACCGCCTGCTACAATTATCCTATTCGACAAAGCTGTTCCGCCTAATCTTATATCAGTTGCTCCGCCGCCGGAACCATTTCCATAAGCTCCACTACCAGAATATGTTGCATACCCGCCACCATTATATCCTCCTGTTAAATCAGTGGAGTTATTAAAATTAAGACCATGTCCGCCGACATTTATCGTTAAGGTTTGTCCTGAAGTTACAGGGAAGGTCGCCTGCACTTTACCTCCACTTCCACCCAAAGTACCACCAAAATTTCCGCCAGATGCTCCATCTGCAATTACAGAAATAGAAGAAACTCCAGGTGGAACAACAAACGATTGTGAGGCTCCGGTATAATTGAAAGTTTGGTTTTGACTCGTGCTGCCACCGCAATTATCCGATACTGTAGGATTACTAAATGATACTACCGCACCGCAATTATTATGATCATTATTTGCAGAAACATTAGTACACCCGGATAATATCGGCGGTTGATTATCTATAACAATTACTGAAAATACACAGGTAGCTGTGATTCCATGACCATTATCAGCAGAGACCGATACATTGGTGGTGCCGACGCTGAAGGTGGAGCCTGATGTTGGATTATATGTTGTACTTCCAGATCCGCAATTATCTGTGGCGGAGTAAGTAACATTGGCATGAGAGCATTGTTGGTTATCTGCATTCACAGAAATATTGGAAGGGCAGGTAACCGTAAATGGATTTATCGTAAGATCGGTGCCATTGTCATTCACTACCAATGGTGGATGAAGGTTTGATACTACTCTTATTCTGTAAAATGAACCCGGAATTGTATTGTAGGGAATAAGGCATGATATGGTTCCTGAAAGTGCGGTAGATGCAAGCGTACCGATATTAACAGGATTGGCAAAAGAGCCGCTCGCATCACTCAACTGGGCTGTAAAAACATTCCCTGCAATATAAGTCCCGGCTGCGGTATATGGAACAGTCATGCTTCCGACGCAAAGCGGGGTGCTGATAAATCCGGTGGATACGGTATCAAGAAATACTTCTGTCATGGCTCCGAATATTGGTCCATTGCCATTGCCGCCGGTGAGGTATATTTTATCTGTAAAAGTATTGGTATTGACATTATATGAAAAGAGCGCGCCCGCATTATTCGCGCCTCCCTGATATGTTTCGCCATACAACAATCCATTGCTGGCTTGCATCAGGGAGCCATAAGGGCTGGAGCCAGTGGGGGTATTGAAGTCGTACCTGTCAACGATGGAATCATTCCCAAGAAATAATTCAAAGAGCGCACCATCTCCATTCCCGCCGCCGCCGACAGTCATTCCATAGAGATTACCATTACTGGCTTCTATCAGGTTGCCGCGAGGATTATAGAAACCATTAAAGTTATACAAATCATGGTAGGTACTGTTGCTAAGCTGGTATTCAAACAAAACACCATTGGCAGATGCTCCGCCGCTGGAGGTCATTCCATAGAGGTTTCCATCGCTGGCTTGAAAAAGGGAATTGTAAGGCGAGGAACCTGGAAATGGTCCTCCATTGCCACTGAAATCAACCAAATCGGTATAGGTATTGGTCGAGATATTAAACCGGAAGATTACCCCATCGTTATTCGCGCCTCCCAGGAATGTCATGCCGTAAAGATTGCCATCAGTGGCTTGAATCATGGTATTCGCCCAGGGGTGATAACCTGTTGCGGTGGCAAGATTATAGACCGTATTGAGGGTATTGGTCCTGGGGTTGAACTGGAAGATGGTTCCATCAGAATTGCCGCCGCCGGAAGCAGTCATTCCATAAAGATTGCCATCATTGGCGAGCATCAATCCGGTGGGAGTTCCACCATCCGATCCCCCTGTAAAATCATATACATCGGAATAAGTATTTGATGCAACATCAAAGCTGAAGATGACTCCGGCACTGTTCGCTCCACCATAAAAAGTATAGCCATAGAGCCTTCCATTGGGAGCTTGCACGAGCGTGCCTTCCGGGCTTTTGCCGGTGGCAGTTACCATGTCGAATACATCGGTGTAGGTGTTGTTGTTTTGGTTGTATTTGAATACAACGCCGAAACCGTTTACGCCCCCTTGTACGGTAGTCCCCCAGAGGAGAGATTGGGCATGAGCATTTGTTGCAATAGTGATGAGGGTTGCAATAAAAAGCCTCGTAAGATTTTTTTTCATCTGAATAATTATTTGTTTTCCCCGATTGATCGGGATTGTTTTGAGAACTATTAAAAAAGAATAGCGTTATTTTAGGGGTGCAAAAGTAGTGTTTTTCCATTTAGCTTCCAAATTTTTTAATTGATTTAACATTAGGTATCTCTTATTCAAAACCAAAATTTATCTTTGTTTCATATTTCCAATAAATTTTCTGGGATTGCTTTAGGCGAATGTATGTAAATCTTTTTTTCTGCCATGATAAAGTGCCACTTAGGGGGTATCGTTCGTTCTTGTGCATTTAAAGAGGCTATTTTGAGGATTCAATTCTTTCAAAACCCTTAAAACATCCTCAAAAGAGGGTCTTGAAAATTGGTGCCTCTCTAATTTTAGCTTTAATGAGGCTTAGAAAGGCATAGAATTGGACAAAGTATCTATGATTTGACTATAAAAATGATTGGACAAGGGAACATGTAGCACGGACAATATTGTCCGTGCTACAAACAATATTGTCCGTGCTACAAACAATATTGTCCGTGCTACAAACAATATTGTCCGTGCTACAAACAATATTGTCCGTGCTACAAACAATAATGTCCGCGCTACAAACAATATTGTCCGTGCTACAAACAATATTGTCCGTGCTACAAACAATATTGTCTGTGCTACAAACAATATTGTCTGTGCTACAAACAATATTGTCCGTGCTACAAACAATATTGTCCATGTAACAAACATCATTGTTCAAGCATCAAACAACATTAAACGTCATTTTTGAATGCTTTTACGCTTGAAATATCATATTTCAACATTCCTTTCCAAGGATAAATCATGCATGGAAAGATAAATTTCATGAAGACATCAGGATTTATGAATGCTTTATTTGCTAATTTTGGCGCATGAAAATAGGGAATGTAATTTTATTGGCTCTGGTATTTGTTATTCCAATACTATCCTTTTCACAACAAGAAAAATCATTCAAATTACTTATCTATCTTTCTTTTGAAGATTCTATTAAATTACAATCAAGTGATACTAATTTAATCAATAGTGATATTTGTATCAAACTACATGTTGATACTATTGACATGGCTTTTTTGAAAAAAGATACCTCTAATAAAATGGAATCGCAACCAAATAATTGGTTTATTTATAAAGGAAAGTATATGCGAATATTTTTAAAAAATCAATTGTATGATTTAAGCGAATACAATATGTTGAAAAATTATGAACTTAAGGGATATGATTTTGTTCATTCTGGTAATCAGGATCGCACTAATACTTGTTTTTCAAATTGCATGCCCAAAGGACAAAAGGAAACAATTAAACAACTTCAAAAAAGATTACAAGAATTATCATGGAATGGATATTACAAAATTTGGATGGATCATTTTAATGTTGTTAATAATATTACAAAGAAGACATTGGACTTACCCCAAATAAGTTTCAAATTGACAAAGATTACTAAATAAACATTACTTAAATATTTTGAAGTTTTTTCTTTCCTCCTTTTATGATACCGACCTTTTTGGAGGTGCAATAAAAGGATGAAGAAACCAATTGACAATGGATAATTGATATTATCGCGCGTGTCAATTGTCAATTATCCATTGTCAATTGTTTTTCTATCTTTGCAGTCAATAAAATATACCAATGACAGAAGATTTTTTGCATTATGTTTGGAAGTTTCGATTGTTTGACATGAATGATTTAAAGACTGATGAAGGAGAGGATTTGATGGTCGTAAAGACAGGTGAACATAACTCTCATGCCGGTGCTGATTTCTTTAATTCCAAGATTAAAATAGGCACGACGCTTTGGGCTGGGAATGTAGAAATTCATCTTCAGACGGATGACTGGAATAAGCATAACCATCAGCATGACAAGGCTTATAATAATGTGATTCTTCATGTGGTATATGATTCTGCTACCAATGCAATTGTTGTGGATAAAAGATTGATTCCTGTACTTGAATTAAAGGGTAAAATCAAACGAAAGATTTGGGATAATTATGAGGAATTGATTGGGAATAAAGATTGGATTCCTTGTGAAAAACAAATCAAAACAGTGGATCGTTTTACCATAGATAATTGGCTGGAAAGAATCCTGATAGAACGACTGGAACGCAAGACCGGCGAGCTTCTCACAAGCCTCAATCAAAATAATAATAACTGGGAAGAAACCTTTTACAGATACCTTGCCAAGAACTTTGGATATAAGATTAATGCCTTGCCATTTGAGTTGCTGGCGAAGTCTATTCCTAACTCTATTCTTGCCAAGCATAAAGATAATATTGAACAGTTAGAAGCCTTGTTGTTCGGGCAAGCAGGTATGTTGAATGATGATTTGGATGATGAATATTATGACAGATTGAAGAAAGAATATGAGTTCTTAAAACATAAACATTCATTGGTTCCTATTGATGAAAGTTTATGGAAGTTCCTGCGACTGCGACCTATTGGTTTTCCTTCTGTTAGGATTGCCCAGTTTGCCCAGTTGGTGCATCATTCATCACATCTTTTCTCGAAGGTATTGGAGGTGAGAAGCACGCTTGAATTGAGTAAACTGTTTAATGTTTCTACATCAGATTATTGGGATAATCATTATACTTTTGGAAAGCTTTCGGTTACTAAATCAAAACATCTTGGAAGGGATTTTATTAATAATATTATCATCAATACCATCATTCCATTTCTCTTTGTTTATGGGAAGAAGAAAGGGGAGAACAAGCAGGCAGAGAAGGCGTTTCGGTTCCTTGAAGAACTTGCTCCGGAGAAAAATTTCATCCTTAATAAATGGAAAGAAATCGGCATCACAGCAAAGAATTCTTATCAAAGTCAAGCCCTTTTGGAATTAAAGAATGAATATTGTCTCCCGAAAAAATGTTTAACTTGCAGCATCGGAAATAAAATATTGAATCGCCATGAATAATATTATACAAGAAATTAAACACCATTTTGAACAAAAGGCTTACGGAGTATGCTCTTATCTCGGAGATAAGTTAGGCATACAGACATCTCGCATCAGGTTGTTTTTTATCTACATTTCATTCCTTACTATTGGCTCTCCTTTGGTCATTTATTTCATCATCGCATTCTGGCTGAACCTTAAGAAATATGTGAATAGCAAGAGGGGAAGGGTCTGGGATTTATAAAGAGGAAATAGGGGTATAAAGGTATAGAGGTATAGAGGTATAAAGGTATAAAGGTGTAGAGGCATAAAGGTTTATGAATGATAATAATTTTCGAAAAGTAAATGGTATTAAGGGCTTGCATCCAATATTTCTATGTTGCAAGTTATACCCCTATACCTTTATACCCCTATACCTTCAAAAGTTTAAGGTGTGAAGAGCTTCCATTATTTTAAACGGATTTATATCGCCTTCCTGGTAATGATCAGTGTATTATTATTTGGAATAATCGGTTTCATAGTCATCGAACATTTCGATCTTGAAGAAGCGTTTTACATGACCATCATCACGGTCTCTACCGTTGGATTCAGTGAAGTTCATCCATTGTCGGTTGATGGTCGGATGTTTACTTCTGCCCTGATTATTATCAGTATGGGCTCTTATGCTTACGTCATTTCTATCGTTACCGGATATATCGTTACCGGTGAATTTGCACACTATTTTAAAAATTATAAAGTGAATAACAAGATTAGCAAACTCGAAAATCATGTCATCGTCTGTGGCTACGGACGCAATGGCAAAGAAGCATGTTTGAATTTAGGCAAACATGGAATTGATTACGTCATTATTGAGAGTAATTCTCATTCAATTTCTCATCTAAGAGAAGGACAAAAAATCCTTTATGTGGAAGGTGATTCAACAAATGAAACAGTATTGATTGAGGCAGGCATAGAGCGCGCAAAGGCTCTGATAACAACGCTTCCAAAGGATGCTGATAATGTTTTTGTGGTATTGACAGCAAGAGAAATGAATGGAAAATTAAAGATCATCAGCCGTGCTTCGGAAGATGCTTCGGTGAATAAATTGAGAAGAGCCGGTGCTGATAATGTCATCATGCCGGATAAGATTGGAGGCTCTCACATGGCATCCTTAATTACAAAGCCTGATGTGCTGGAGTTCCTTGATTTCCTGACCTTGCAGGCTGGTGAAACAGTGGTGCTGGAAGAGATTCTTGTCAATACATTATCTCCGGATTTCCACAATAAATCCATCAAAGAATTAGACATTAAACATCTTACCGGAACAAATATTATAGGATATAAAACCCCGGAAGGAAAGTTTATCATTAATCCTTCACCCGAAACTATCCTTCAATTAAACGCCAAGATATTTGTTCTTGGAACACAAGATCAGGTAGCGAATCTGATGGGTAAATTCTCCATTTAATTTATCATTAATATGAAAAACGAAAAGATCATTTTAGGAGTATGCCTCTGGCTTTCAAGACGCTTCAATCTAAGCGTTACAGGCTTGAGGATAGTCTTTGCAGCCACTTGTTTATTAGGAATCAGGATGCCGGTAATTGACATTTTACCCTTAGTAATTTACATCGCACTTTATTTAATCATGCCTAAGAATCAATTTTAATTTATGCCAAAAACAATTCTAATAACAGGAAGCAACGGGATGCTTGGACAGAAGCTGATTTATGCCCTATTGAAACAACAAGATGTCAAGATAATTGCAACCTCCATAGGTGCCAACAGAACCCGTGAAAAGGAAGGTTATATCTATGAATCATTAGACATAACCAAGGAGCATGAAGTGGCTGATATATTCACAAAGTATAAACCCGATGCGGTCATTAATACAGCCGCTTTCACGAATGTTGATGGATGCGAGAAAGACCATGACGGATGTGATAAATTGAATGTTGATGCCGTCATTTATCTTATCATGGAATGTAGGAAATACAACACCCATTTGGTTCATATCTCTACTGACTTTGTTTTTGATGGAAGTGCAGGTCCATACAAGGAAACTGATATTCCAAACCCATTGAGTTATTATGCAGAATCAAAATATAAGGCGGAGTTATTAGTTGAGAAAAGCAAGATAGATTGGGCGATAATTCGGACCATTATTATCTTCGGTGTGGTGGATGATTTGAATCGTTCCAATGTAGTTTTATGGACTAAGAATGCTTTAGAAAAAGGTCAAACCATCAATGTCATTAATGATCAATACCGCTCCCCTACATTGGCGGAAGACTTGGCTGATGCCTGTGTTTCTGCAGTGATGAAGCATGCAAAGGGTATTTATCACATATCCGGTAAGGAGATATTCTGCATCCTTGATATTGCATATAAGGTCGCCGATTACTTTGGTTTGAATAAAATGCTCATCAATCCTATTACTTCCGAATCCCTCAAGCAACCTGCCAAACGACCTCCTTATACAGGGTTTATCATTGATAAAGCAATAAAGGATTTAGATTATTATCCACATACTTTTGAGGAAAGCTTAAAGATTATTGATGAGCAATTGAAGAGGAATGCGGAATTGATTGTTAAGGAACAAATCAATCCTTAATCCCCAAGTTTTCATAACCCCAAAAGGCATTTGGTAGTAAACGGAATTCCGAGATACATCAAATATCAACATTTGGAGGTATACGGGAATCCGAGATACTTCAAATATCAACATTTGGGAGTAAACGGAATTCCGAGATACTTCAAATATCAACATTTGGAGGTAAACGAGATTCCGTAATGCTCCAAAAGTCAACATTTAGAGGTATTCCATAAAAGGAATGTTTTCAAGACTCGACATTTGGAAGTATTCCATAAAAGGAATGGCTTCAAGACTCGACATTTGGAAATATTAGAGCTCTTCGGGAAATAAAAAAGGGGGGAACGCAGATGACGCAGATTGCTTATGATAAGCTATGATATTGAAAAATTGCGTTGATAATACATACATATTGATGGAATAGAGTGAATGTCAACTGGTATTGTTATTTGAGTGACTGGTATAATGATTCCAGCCGCCATTATCTTTATTCCAGCCGCCATTATCTTTATTCTGGTTGCCATTATCTTTATTCCAGTCGCCATTATCTTTATTCCAGCCGCCATTATCTTTATTCCGGTTGCCATTATCTTTATTCCAGTCGCCATTATCTTTATTCCAGTCGCCATTATCTTTATTCCAGTCGCCATTATCTTTATTCCAGCCGCCATTATCTTTATTCCGGTTGCCATTATCTTTATTCCAGCCGCCATTATCTTTATTCCAGCGACTGGAATAAAGATAATGGCGGCTGGAATCATTATACCAGTCGCCTAAATGATAATACCAGTCAACATTAACTCCCTGTGAATACAATCCTTTAGGTTTGCAGCCACAAATGCAACAGGACGGGCGCCTTTTCGGCTTCTGTCTGGTTGAAGTTTAAAAGTTAAGCTAAAACCTAAACTATAGGATATTAAACCAAATAATAGAGCACTTAGGAAAATAAAAATGGGGGAACACAGAAGTCTATTTTATTTATAGAGTATATTTTTTGTCCATTAACTTTATTTTTCCTAATTTTGCAGAGTACAATAAAAATTATGAGACGGATATATTTTGCCTGCTTTTTGATGTTGCTTTCTATGGGGGTTTTCGGGCAATGCCCCAGTCCTTCTTTTACTTCTCCTGGCGATACTTTCTGTACCGGAAACCCGTTGCAGTTTTTAAACACTACCACTCCTGATAGTAATTTGGTTTATTTATGGGATTTTGCCGCCGGTGATTTGGATAGTGTTCCTACTTATGATACAATAGGCGTGGATTTTAATTTTACCAGCAATCCATATTCAGACGGGTTTTCAATTGTTGAAGATCCGGCTACTGATAGTATTTTTGGATTTGCTTCTGATTATCAGCACAGTCAAATTGTAAGAATGAGTTTTGGAACTAATATAGATACATTGGTCACTGTGGAAACTATTATTGGTTCAGTTACAGGTGCTGTGGGTTCGGACTTCATTAAAGTAAATGGTAAATGGTTTGGTTTTGTATGTAGTGTTGGAAATACTATTTCAAGACTTGAATTTGATTCAAGCCTATCAAATACGCCAGCAGTAATATCAATAGGACCAATTCCTCTTACTGTTAACAGCTATTCTATTGTAATTAGGGAAGAAGGTGGAAAATTTTATGGATTTATTGCTGATTATGGAGTTAGCAATGGTATTATCAGACTTGATTTTGGTAATCAGATCACTAATACCCCAACTTCAAGTTTAGTAGCTGTGAATTTTCTTTCACATCCAAGTTATATAACTATAAAGAAATTTTGCGATAAATGGGTTGGTTTAGTTGCTGGATACGGAAATGGAGTAACTACCCAAATAACTTTTGATAGTACATTAACTTCTGGTATAACAGGGAATTCACTTGGTACAATAGGGAGTGGTACAAGTTCTGGTGTTGATATGGTGGAAGAAGATTGTAATATTTATGGTTATGTTTGTTATAATGGAGATCCTAACCTTTATAAACTATCTTATGGTACATTAATTAATAATTCCCCAACAATTTCTACAATTCCAGGATCCAATAGTGGCGCATGTGCATTAAAATGTATTAATTTTAATTCTCAATACCGGATTTTTAATATTCAACATAATACAAATTCCTTAACCAGATGGAAATTCCCTAACAATTCTGGTTCTAATTATGATACTTCTACCGCTGTCTCTCCCAGCAATATTGTTTTTACTCAACCTGGAACTTATAAAATATCGCTTACTGCCAAGGATACAATAACAGGTTCAAATAATTCTGTTTGCAGTACTATAATTGTTAAACAAAATGCCTCAGCTTATTTTGATGTTCCTGTTTCTAATGCATGCAGTAATACTTTTACTTTTACTGATGGTTCAAGTCCCAATACGCTGCCAAGGGTTTGGAACTTTGGCGATACTCATACTTCTAATGCCGCCACAGTTACGAATGTCTATTCAGCAATAGGAACTTATACTGTTACCCTGACAATCACTTCTGCCAATGGATGCACAAGTCAATATTCAAGGCTGGTAATTGCTGACAGTGTGGTTGCAAACTTTACTGCTTTGGGCGGATGTACTGCTGCTGTTGTCTTTTCTTCTCTTGATAATCCATCTTCACTTAGTTCCGTGTTATGGAATTTTGGTGATGGTAACAATGGCACAACCCTTGATACATCTTATGCTTATGCTCATAGTGGAACCTATAGCGTAACTCTGACAGAAACAATTAATGGATGTTCAAGCAGCATTACTCACCCTGTTAATTTTTATTTCGTCCCCGCAGATTCTTTTTCTTTTTCGACTTCATGCCTCGATTCAACAATTCATTTTACTAATTATTCCCATTGTGTGGATACACCTCTGACTTATTATTGGGGTTTTGGCGATTCCACGAGTTCAGCATTGCAAACCCCAAATCATATTTACGATTTTGCTGGAATTTATCATGACACCCTAATCTGCACTTCTCCTCATGGGTGTAAGGATACCCTGATACAATTTATAAACGTCAGCATACCATCCCATGACAGTATTATTTATTCCCCGACTTCTATTTGCGGGAATACTCCGGTAAATTTTTCTGATTTATCTTCTTCCCCGATAAAGTATTGGTGGAATCTTGATACTGCAGCTCAATTTGACACTTCTACACTTGCGCATCCCGCATTTCATTATCCATTGGCAGGGACATATTATGTGAAGCTCGTTACTCTTACCGGAACAAGTTGCTATGATTCCACACTAAAATCATTATATGTTTCGCCAGGCCCTACTGCCCATTTTACCTTTGATACTGCTTGTTTGGGAATTCCAATGACGCTTCATGATTCATCAATAATTGTTCTGGCAGATCATATTGATTCATCTTTCTGGAGTTTTACTGACACTGCCTTTAGTGCCTTGGGATTAACATACGGTCATATTTTTAGTTCCTGCGGAATGCATCAAGTCATTCATACTGTAATTTCAGATTCAGGTTGTATCGGTAAAGATTCCCAAATGGTGGAAGTTTTTTGTCCGCCAACTGCCGGCTTCCACTACACTTCGGTGGCATGTACCTCTACCCCTTTATCTTTTACCGATGCAAGCACTTTTGGTTCAGGGACTTCTATTCAATCATGGAATTGGAATTTTAGTGATTCAACACCGATAGATACCCATCAAAATCCTTCCCATTCCTTTGGAACTAACGGCTATTACGAAATCTATCTTACGGTTACCAATAACCAGGGATGTGTCAGCAATACAGATTCTGCAAGTATTCAAATTTTTCAGGGTCCTCTCCCGATGTTCAATATTGGCAGCAATGACATTTGTGCAGGTACAGTTGATAGTTTCATAGATTATAGTCAACCTTCAGGATTAATTTCATCTTGGCAATGGTTCTTTGGCGACCATAATTCCGGCAATAATTTTTCTTTCATTCAAAACTCCGCTCATCAATATGACTCTGCCGGTCGTTTTATTGTTGCATTAACTGTTTCAGAGATTATAGATTCCAATCTCACTTGTTATGCCAGCGATACGGCAAAGCTTTCCCCTGTCAATGTTCATCCCAATCCAATAGCAAGTTTTGTAGATTCTAATCGCTGCCAGGGATTGCCGGTATGGTTTAAGAGTACCAGTACTGTCCCGATAAATGTTTTTGGTGATACCATAAATTGGTGGTCATGGTCTTGGGCTTCCATTAATAGTTTTGGAGATACCGCCCATTTCATCTTTCCGAATCCAGGTGTGGATTCCATCACATTATTTGTTCAAACTGCATATTGTGCAGACACCGTTACCCAAAATGACACTATTCAGCCTGCCCCAACCTCCATTTTTACCTTTACTCCAAGCACCGGAGTTCCTCAAGTCCCTGTAAGTTTTGTTAATCATTCAACCTTTTATGATTCTTGCTTTTGGAATTTTGGAGATAATACGAATATACTAACGATTCCAAACCCAATACATCTTTTTGAATCTGCTTCCTGCGACACAATTACCCTGACAACTAAAAATTCGGATGGCTGCATTGCATCTTCTTACCAGGTTCTTTGTTTTAAAGAAGCTGTTTTATGCCTCGCTGTTGACAGTCTTTCAGAAACCATTACCGGAAATCTTATGAATGTCCAGGCTCTGATTCTAAATACAGGCACGATACCGATTTATAACTTCGAGGTCATGGTAAATGTCGGCGGCAGCATATTGGTACTACCGTTTTATGATACATTAACCAATGAATTACCATATACCGATACTTTCCGTCTCAATCAATCCTTTGTAATTGACCCTTATCAGCCACCAACTTATGTCTGTCTGTTGGCAGAGAATCCTAACGGAATTGTTCTTAATGATACAACTAATTGCGTTAATGAACTATGCCTTGATTTATCCCAGCAATTATTGGTTTTTGACCTCTATCCGAATCCGACCTTAAATTATGTTACCCTTGACGTGGTCGTCCCATTGAGCAGCGAAATAATTATTTCCGTCTATGATGTTACAGGAAGATTAATCGGGATTTTGTATGACGGAACGACTCTAAACGGCTACAATCAATACCTCCTTCAGACCGAACATTTAGCCAAAGGCTGCTATCTCCTTACAGTAGATTTCCGCGACGAAAGGATTGTAAAGAAGTTTAATAAGTTTTGATGATCGAGGATAATTTGGTGATTTTTTATTTTAAAAGCTTTAAAACAAAGTAGATTTTTTTATGGATGAAATGTTTTGTTTCAAAGAGCATAACCTCTGCGCTATGGCGCACAACCCCTGCGCTATGGCGCACAACTCCTGCGCTATGGCACACAACCCCTGCGCTATGGCGCACAACTCCTGCGCTATGGCGCACAACTCCTGCGCTATGGCGCACAACTCTTGCGCTATGACGCACAACCTTCGCGCTATGGCGCACAACTCTTGCGCCAATCATAAAAACACCTTTGGAGACATTTATTTTACCATGAAAACTCCTCTTAAAGTCAAATCATAACCTAAATCTCCTTCTCCAATAAAGAAAGCCCTAATCACCCTAATCCAAATATGAAGCCTGAATACTCCTTTATAGTTCCCATTTATAATGACGCTTACCTCGCCGAAGAGTTTTGCATTGACTTTGAAAAAGAATTCAGCAAATTCCTTAATGAAGAAAATATTAGTCAAAGTGTGGAATTAATTTTTGTGAATGATGGCAGCAAAAACGACTCAATAATAACTTTGAAAATTCTTGTCGCCAAATTTCCGTTTGTAAAAGTGGTTGATTTGAGCCGGAATTTCGGACAGCATATTGCTCTTTCCTGCGGATATAAATTAGCCCAAGGAAATTTTGTTGGCATGTTGAATGTTGACCAGCAAGAACCGGTGAGTGAGATTTTTATTCTTTTGAATCATTTCAAAAATAATGATGTGGATATTGTGTACGGACTTCGCGGTTTTCGGAATAGCTCCTGGAAAGATAAAGCGACTTCCTACATTTTCAACATTGTTTTGAATAAATTGACGGGGAATAAAACTCCATTGAATATTGCAACGATCAGAATCATGAACCGCAGATTTACTGATGCATATAACTCCCTCACCGAAAAATCCCGCTACATTCCAGGGCTTGAAGCATGGCTGGGATTCAAACAAGATTATGTAAATGTCATTCATCAGGAAAGGAAAAATGGAATATCAAGTTATAATTTTAAAAAACGATTATTGATGGCGATAGATTCCATAATTTCCTTTTCCGATTTGCCGCTGAAGTTGATTGCTGTCTTTGGAATTTGTATTGCATTTGTGGGCTTCGGATTGACGTTTTATTTGTTCCTCACCAAGTTGTTTTTTATTCAATATCAGCCAGGATATACATCCACGGTTTCGATCATAACTTTCGTCGGAGGCGTTCAGATAATGGTAACAGGGTTGGCGGCGTTGTATATCGGGAGGATTTTGAAAGAAGTACAAAACAGACCCCTTTATATCATCCGTGAAAAGATTAATTTTGCAGACAATGTTTAACAGAGAAAGGTTCGTAGAAGAGATAAATACACAGGGATACTCCATTGTTGAAAATGTCCTTTCTCCGGAATTCATCGCAAAAGCAAAAACAGAGTTGATAAAAGCTATCGACAAGGAAGCAGAATATCATCAAGGCACAAATTATTCTGATTATGGAATGGTGCTTTTATGTTCCTTGTATGATAAGGTCTTTGTGGAATTATTCGATAATCAAAACTTGCTTGATTCCTTCAATTCAGTTCTTGGAGAAGGATGTATTGTTTATGCTTACACATCGTCTTCCATGCCTCCGTCCACTTCTAATTATTCCAAAAGAATTCATAACGATTGTCCAAGAATAATCCCGAATTATATTACCAATCTGGGAGCTACAATCCTTTTGGATGATTTTACCGAGGAGAATGGAGCGACTTGGTTTTTGCCTTATTCCCACAGCACAGCAGAAGCACCCACCGAAGATTATTTCTTTTCAAATGCCAAAAGATTAATAGCAAAAGCCGGGACTGTCTGGTTCTTCAATGCAAGAATCTGGCATGCAGGAGGAATCAACAAAACAAATAAGTGGAGGCACGCCTTGACCATCAATATGGGACGTTCATGGATGAAGCAGCGCATTGACATTCCAAGAGCCATGAGCGGAATTGATGTGTCACAATTTTCCGAAAAGGCATTGCAGAAATTGGGCTTCCTCGCCCAAGTGCCAGCTTCTTATGAAGAATATTATGTTCCTTTTGAAGAAAGAAAATTTAAACAAAAAACAGAGTAAATAAAAATCTATAATCATGCAACCAGTATCCATAGAACGTATTCCTATCAATAGAACCCTTTACGAATTTCCACAAGTGGTCATCATCGAGACAATAGCAGGGTGTAATCTTAAATGCATCATGTGCCCAGAGAAAGATCTTTCTCGTCCACAAGGAAAAATGAAATTTCCTTTATTCAAAAAAATCATTGATGAGATAAGCATCGAAAATCCTGATGCCGAAGTTTGGATGCCTATCATGGGCGAAGTTTTTATGATGAAAGAAAGAGTTTTTGATTTAATAGAATACGCCAAATCAAAAGGCTTGAAGAAACTTTACATGAATTCCAATTTTGTATTGTTTGATAAAAAATGGATAGACCGATTGGATTCATCAGGTTTGAACAAATTAACGATAGGTCTCGATGCGGCCACCAAAGAAACGTATGAGAAAATCAGGGTGGATGGGGATTTTGATAAAGTTGAAGAAAATATAAAGTCTTTAATGCAAGCCAAATCTGAAGGCAAATTAAAGAATTTGGAAGTAACATTGCAATTCATAGTCATGCAAGAAAACGAACATGAAGAGGAACTTTTTAAAACTAAATGGATGGACAAAGGATTTACTATAAAACTTCGTCATCGTCTTGGCTGGGGAACTGCTGTTGAATCTCCTGCTCTGTGTCTTCCAAATGAAGGTCGTGATATTCCTTGCCCCTGGTTGATGCGAACGATGTCCATTCATCAGGATGGAAATGTTGCGCAATGTGATGCCGTTTGGAATGGTCAGTTTTATGAAGGCGATTTGAATACCACTTCAATAAAAGAAATTTGGCTTGGAAGTTTATTGCAGAAAAGAAACAGACATCTTAATAATGATTTTGACCTGGATCCATGCAGGGATTGCAGAGATTGGCAATGTGGATTATCGGAAACATACAAGGATTAATTTTAAAAGAACAGGATGTCAGATACAGAAAAATATTCAGAAATAATCAAAGCAAATATTGCTCTCCATTCAAAGATGTCGGAGCACTATAATACTTGCGAGCCGCATTTCAAACCAGAAAATATCCAAAAAGTTGAAGCCAAATTATTGGAAGCAATTAATGCCACTAAAGCGGAGAAATTATTGGACTTAGGCTGTGGTACCGGCTTTATGATTAATATCGCAAAGAAATATGTCAAAGAAATTACTGGCGTAGATGTAACACAAGCTATGCTTGATAAAGTTGATTTAACCAGTGCAAAAATTACATTGATAAACCATGACACAGGAAGTGTAGCTCTTGACTTTGGAAGTTATGATGTTGTTTCGGCATATTCATTTCTTCACCATTTATATGATGTCCTTCCAACTTTTAAAACAGCATCTAATGCACTGAAACCTAGAGGAAAATTCTATGCAGATCTTGAACCCAATTATTATTTCTGGGAAAAGATTCATCAATTGGATCGCAATGGAAAGTACGACCCAATTGTAAAGAGAGAAATAGAAATGGTGACCTATAAGGATGAAGATATAGAGAAGAATTTTGGTGTTGAAAAGGATATTTTCAACAATGCAGAATTTGGGAAGAATATAATGGGGGGATTTAAAGAAGAAGATTTAAGAGAACAACTTCTGAAAGCAGGCTTTACAAAAGTTGATTTCTTTTATCATTGGTACATTGGACAAGCAGCCTTGATTAATGATGAACAATTTACTAAAGAAGACCGCTTCAAACATGCTGATGTTATGGATAACATTTTGCAAAGAATACTTCCACTCTCAAAACATTTATTCAAGTATGTTGGTTTTATTGCAACAAAATAACTTTCTGTTTTTATGTATAATAAAGTTGCAATTATTGGTTACGGGAATTTTGGGAAACAGTTTCACAATTTCATCAAGGAAAACACAATAAATAGTTTTGTCTTTTTTGATGATATTGCTTTTAAGAGGAATGAAGAGAATTGTTTGCCCTTTGATTCTAATAATCTTCCAAAATATCAAAATTACAGTTTTTATGTTGCTTTAGGTTACCATCATTTGCAAACAAAGATTAAAGTTATTCAACATTTGATTTCATTGGATAGAATTATTCCGGTATTTAAACATACGACTTGCTTTGTCAATCGCTCTGCCAATCTTGGACATGGAACATTTATCTATCCGATGTGTAATATTGATAGCAATGTTGAAATCGGCATTGGAGTTTTAATAAATAATTCTGTTTGTATCTCTCATGATTCTATCATTGGCGATGGATGTTATATATCACCAGGAGTTATTGTTTCAGGTAAAGTTACTATCGGTGATTACACATTCATCGGCGCTGGTTCTATTATTGCAAATGATATTAAGATCGGCAAGAATGTTATTATAGGAATTGGATCAGTCGTTACAAGAGATTTACCAGATAATTGTTCAGCTATCGGCAATCCATTGAGGATTTTAAACAAAGCAATAGAACTTCAATAATATTTATGAAAGTAGCCATCATTCAATCAAACTATTTACCTTGGAAAGGTTATTTTGATATTATTCATGATGTAGATATTTTTTGTTTTTATGATGAAGTTAAATATACCAAAAATGATTGGAGAAATCGTAATAAAATCTGTTCTACAAATGGTTCATTCTGGTTAACAATCCCGATTCATAAAGATGCCGTTAAATTAAAAATAAATGAAGTCAAATTTACTGACAAATCCTGGCAGAAGGAGCACTTTGATACTATCTATCAGACTTATAAGAAAGCTCCATACTTCTATCAGTTAGAACCTTTGTTAAATGATTTCTATGAAGCGAAAGAGTGGGAATTTCTTTCTGAATTCAATCAATACTCCATTCAAAGAATCTCAGAATTTCTTGGTATTAAAACAAAGTTTGTCAAATCAAAAGATTACTATTTGAAAAGCAATAGAATGGAAAGATTGATAAATCTCTTAAAAGACTTAAATGCCACAAAATATATTTCTGGACCCTCTGCAAAAAATTATTTATCAGAATGCGAAAATTTATTTGAAGAGAACTCAATTGAATTGATATATAAGATTTACACTGGATACCCCGAATATCATCAGATGTCGAAGCCTTTTCAGCAATATGTTTCTGTTTTGGATTTGATTGCAAATGTTGACAATAAAGAAATTCCATTTTATATTTGGGGATGGAGAAAAAATTAAATATAAGATTACATAATGTCACAATTTCATAAAGACTCAAATGGTATATTTATCCTTAACGATCAAAAAGAAATAATATCATATCCGGAATCTGGAAACGATGAATGTTTTGGAATTGAGCAAGACAGTTTTTGGTTTAAGCATAGGAATAATATTATTTTGGAAATAATGAAAAAATACCCTTTCCAAGGCAACTTTGCAGATATTGGAGGTGGCAATGGTTATCAAGCAAGTTTTATAAAAAAAAACTTTCCTAATAAAGAAGTTTTTCTAATTGAACCAGGTTATCAAGGTTGTTTGAATGCAAAGAAATATGGTGTTAAAAATATTTATAATATTCCATTTGAGAAATTTGATTTTATAGGAAACAATATTGATGGAGTAGGTCTTTTTGATGTTATAGAGCATATTGAAGATGATGTCACTTTTTTAAAAGACATTGGCAAAAGTTGTCCTTCAAAAACAAATATTTACATAACTGTTCCAGCTTATAATTTGCTTTGGTCTGATACTGATGATTATGCTGGACATTTTAGAAGATACAATTCCAAATTGATTAGAAGCCTTGCGAATGGCTCTGGATTGAATGTTTTATATACTGGGTATTTTATGTTCTATTTACCATTACCTATTTTATTTGCAAGAAATATTCCTTATCGAATTCGAGGAAAAAGAGAACAACAAACTCTTCTCAAAGATGCTTCAGGGAATCATTTTGCAAGTTCATTGTCAAGCAAGGTAATAACCTTATTGAATAGCTTAGAAATTGAAGGTATTCATGTGTTTGGGAAGCTAATTTTTGGCGGGAGTTGTATTGCAGTATTACAAACAAAATAAGAAGATAGAGTGATGTTTGATGCAAATTCCTATTATATAAAATATTATTTTGTTACGATACTTTTACTTTCACTATGCAGCATATTTGGTAAGATTATCCTTTCATTTTTTTCATCAAATACAACATTTCGTTTTCATCAAAGAATCTTTTTTCAATTAGTAACAGGTATTATATCAATAGTTACCATTTACTCTATTTTTATCACAAAATTCAATACC
>Ga0206829_10107_pt1 | contig 31398 bp, 20 predicted proteins | sample Alteio_BWOrgCont_75_FD_152862 | JGI IMG/M metagenome (GOLD analysis project Ga0206829, IMG submission 152862) | Enriched cells from forest soil in Barre Woods Harvard Forest LTER site, Petersham, Massachusetts, United States -... | ecosystem: Environmental > Terrestrial > Soil > Temperate forest >... | reverse complement strand
ACTTCATAACTCATCATTAATGGTAAAGTTCATCAAAACAGATTTCCGGACAATCAATGTAAATCTTTTTTCCTTTCCATTAAATATTCAATAACCCAATTGACCTGTCAATAGCAGGGTTTGAACTATTCTAAGAACCTTTTTTCTATTGCTGTTAAAGATACCTTAATTGGTATTGCCATTCAGAAATGTTCTTCTAATTTTACCACCGAAATATTTAAAGGAGGTAAATTTGATAATATTAGTATGAATGCTGTGAATAGAAATCTAAGTACCCAAATCCTGAAACACACTATTGTAATAGCCATTTTTGTTGCAGTAGCATTGATCTATTTCTCTCCGTTGCTTCAGAATAAAGTTTTGAATCAAGGTGATATTGACCGATGGTACGGGGCTTCTAAAGAGATTACCGATTTCAGGAATGTACATGATGCCGAGCCACTTTGGACCAACAGTATGTTTGGTGGAATGCCTTCTTATCCTATTTCGACAAGGTATCCTTTCAATCTTATTCAATACATTGACAAAGCTTTGACCTTAGGCATCCCTAATCCTGCCAATTATCTCTTTCTTTATTTCGCAGGGTTCTATCTTCTTTTAATAGTTATTAATGTGGATTATCGCCTTGCTGTTATTGGTGCTCTGGCATTTGGTCTTTCGTCTTATTTCTTTATTATTATTGCTTCCGGACATAATACAAAAGCCGAAGCCATCGGATATATGGCGCCTGTTTTGGCTGGAATAATTCTTACTTACCGTGGCAAATATCTTATCGGTGGTGCGCTTACCGGTTTGGCTGTTGCTCTTGAGATTAATGCCGGTCATCCCCAGGTTACTTATTATCTCATTTTGCTGCTCATGGTCATGCTGGCTTTCCAGGTATATAAAACCTTTAAAGACAAGCTCTGGAAATCTTTTATCAATGCTTCAGCCATCATTCTTACGGTTACTGTTATCGCCATCTTGTCTAATCTCACCAGCCTGTATGCTATGGCAGATTACAGCAAATATTCAATTCGCGGACCCAGCGATCTTACCGCCAGGAAGACTGCTACAGGTCTTTCTAAGGATGCTGTTTTTGAATGGAGTTATGGTATCGGCGAAACGATGACGATGCTGGTTCCTAATTTCAAGGGAGGTCGCAGCAATGAGACCATTCATGATGAGGATGGGGCATTGAATAATGTCAATCCCATATTTCAGGAGAACATCGGGAACTTTCCTGCTTACTGGGGCAATCAAAAATTTACTAACGGACCTGTTTATGTCGGGGCTATCGTATGTTTTCTTTTTCTTCTCGGGCTTATGATTGTGGAAGGGAATAATAAATGGTGGATTCTGGTCGGTACGATTCTTTCCATCTTGCTTGCCTGGGGGAAAAATTTCCCTGATTTTAATTATTGGATGTATGAACATTTTCCTGAATATGATAAATTCCGGTCTGTCACCATTGTTCTTATCATTGCCGAGTTTTGTATGCCTCTTCTTGCGGTCTTTGCTTTGAATAGAATTCTTAACACTAAATATCTTCTTACTAACAAGAAAAGACTTTATACTGACATCGTCATTGCTTCGGCTATTACTTTTCTAATCTTTATTTCCGCAACAATATATTCCGATACAAACAAGACTATTGAGGTTTTGACGAATGGAAAAATAGAACTAAAGAATGAATACACGCTTTACAAAGACCAATTGATTAAACAAGGACATAGCAACAGTCAAGCTGAAGAATTTAATGATAATGTCACCAAAGCCCGTGATAATATTCTCTTTAATGATGCCGTTCGAAGCTTTGGATTCATTGCTCTTGCCGGGCTTCTGATATGTGCTTATGCAAGATTTAATTTCAGGAAACAATATCTTATCATTGGCATGGGATTATTGATTGTTGGCGATCTCTGGGCAGTGGATAAAAGGTATCTTAATGATGATAGTTTTAAGTATCCCAATATTGGCGATATCGCTTATCTGCCTCAGAATGCCGACCTTGAAATTCAAAAAGATAAAAGCCTTGACTATCGCGTCATGAATATACAAGGGGATCCTTTTAATGATGCTCGTACCTCGTTTTTCCATAAATCTATCGGAGGTTATAACGGTGCAATATTACAACGGTTCCATGAGTTGAAAAATGCTGAATTGCTTAATGAAATAAGCAAGATTAATAATTCCTTTAAGACCAGGAATCAAGAGCAAATTAAGCAAGCGATGGCGAGCGCTGATTGTATAAATATGCTTAATGGGAAATATATTATTGATAGTTTGGATGGCGCGCCCTATCTCAATACTAATGCTTTGGGAAACTGCTGGTTTGTGAAAGATTATAAGATTGTCGAGAATGCAGATTCAGAACTTAATGTCATGGGGAAGTTTGATCCTGCCAGCATTGCTGTCATTGATGCGCAATTCAAATCTTCTTTAGGCAATCTTCACCCTGCGCCGGATTCTCTTTCTACTATTAAATTAACCAATTATCTTCCGAATGATTTAACCTACCATTCAAATACGACTTCTGAGCAACTCGCAGTATTTTCGGAGGTTTATTTTTCTAATGGCTGGAATGCATATCTGGATGGCAAACCTGCAAAATACTTTCGTACGGATTATATCTTGAGAGGCATGAATATCCCTGCCGGAAATCATCTTATTGAATTCAAATTTGAACCTGCTTTTTATGCTCCCTGTGAAACTATTTCGCTGATCAGTTCTTTATTGCTCTTAAGTTTTATTGGGGGAACCTTCGCCATACAACTAAGGACTAAATTGAAGGAAAAGAAACAAGAGATAAAACCTGTTTTGAAACAAACTATAAAAGAGAATTTTCAACACACCACAAAGAGGAGATTACGGTCTGCTTAGGGAAACATATTATACCTTATATAAATTCAAAATGACTGTCGGGTTATTTATACCAACAATATAATTACAGTATAAAAACTGTGTAAACTTGTCATTCCGACGAAGGAGGAATCCTATAGAAATATGGATAGGATTCCTCCTTCGTCGGAATGACAAGATAAAATTTGGTTTATACAACCCGACAGTCATTAAATTCAAAATAAGGTTCTTTCCAGAATTCCCAATAAACAGGGCGATTTAAAAACTTATCTTTATTGAAGAACCATCTCTTGAAATTTCTTATCTAATGTAAAGACAAGAATTTCTATGTTTAATAGTTGAAATCGCAACCTTATGTTCAGGAAAAAGAAGGTTAGAGATAGTGGATCCAAGGTTAAGAATGAAAGGTCTAAGCATAAGATTTGATAATGTAAGCATACATTATCAATATGTGTGCTTATATCTTCCGTATGCGTGCTTACATCTTCTGTATGCGTGCTTACATCTTCTGTATGTGTGCTTACATCTTCAGTATGCTTGCTTACATCTTCTGTATGTGTGCTTACATCTTCTGTATGTGTGCTTACATCTTCTGTATGTGTGCTTACATCTTCTGTATGTGTGCTTACATCTTCTGTATGCTTGCTTACAAATTCCGTATGTAGCCTTAGTTACACTGTATCTAACCTTAGTTACACTGTATCTAACCTTAGTTACAGCGTATCTAACCTTAGTTACACTGTATCTAACCTTAGTTACACTGTATCTAACCTTAGTTACAGTGTATCTAACCTTAGTTACAGCGTATCTAACCTTAGATACAGCGTATCTAACCTTAGATACAGCGTATCTAACCTTAGATACAGCGTATCTAACCTTAGATACAGCGTATCTAACCTTAGATACACTGTAACTAACCTTAGATACACTGTAACTAACCTTAGATACAGTGCATATAACCTTAGAATTTCCACTCTTATACTTAGAAAAAGAATTTCCATACCAGGAACTTCAGGAAAGAGATGTGGATGGAAGGCTTTAATGGCAAGGAGTTCGGCATCTGACATTACTAATGTTGAAAGCTTTAGTAAAGTTCTCCATATCATGTCACTCCTAAGGAGTTTTAATGGTATGATGGAGCATATTATCTATTAAGATTTCACTCCTACGGAGTTTTTAAATATTCTTAAGGTTCTTTCTAAAACTCCGAAGGAGTGAAATCTTAATAGCAAACAAGGAACAACAACTTCCAAAACTCCGTAGGAGTGAAATAAATAAAAATTAATGGCATCTGACTTTACTAAAGTTCAAAGCTTTAGTAAAGTTAATCAACACAACCTTAATCTTTCAGTATTCAATATTGAATCTTTGGAAAAGGATATTCTTAATAAGGACTGTTGGGCTGAATAAACCAATAATACAATTACATTTTTGAAACTGTGAGTCCTTGTCATTCCGACGAAGGAGGAATCTTATTGGAATAATAATAGGATTCCTCCTTCGACGGAATGACAAGCCGAAACTTCGTATATACAACAAAGCAGCATTATTCCTATCTTATGAAACATTCCAAGAAAACTACCTTATAAGAGTAATATAACCATGCGTAGAATAAGGATGAGCATTATAATCATCGCCATAGAAGATATAATAGTAGGTGCCGTCAGGACATTGCCTGCCTGCCTGATCATAACCATCCCAATAAAGATTCGGTTGGTAGCTTTCAAACATCTTTAATCCCCAGCGATCATAAATAATAAGATGATAAGTCAGGAAACCATCGGCTTGGAAGGCAAAGAAGTCATTATAGCCATCATTATTAGGAGTAAAGATATTTGGAATATTAATAAAGCAAGGCTCAACTTCCACAACAACCGGGACAAGCATACTTCTGCAAACCCCGGTATTCGTGAGGATGTAATAAGTCATCGTAGTATAAAGCAAAGGTGTGGTAAAGGTATATCCTGAATCAAAAGGAGTGGTAGCAAATTCATCATTATACCAATAAACCTGCTGATTGCCATTCGCAATAAGAGTGATGGAAGTCCCAGCACAGGTAGCGGCTGAAGGCACCATGGGAGTAGGGTTTGGAATGGTGTCTATCTTAATGGAATCTGTCGCTGTGCAGCCAATGTAATTAGTTATGGTGAGATGATAGACAGCAGGATTGTGAACAATGATGTTTTGATTGGAAACAGAATCAGGAAGCCATATATAATTTGTGAAATTGCCGCTGCCAGTGAGGGTTATGGAATCTCCACTACAGAAAGTCAGGGGACCGGATGCAGTGATGTTTGCAGCAGGATTTAATTCCGTAACCGTGATGCTGTCAGTAGTTGTGATATTGCAATAAGTTACGCTGCAAATGTATGTTCCGGTGGTATCAACAACCTGCTGGAAGCTATTACCGGAAAGAGGATTAAGCCATTGGATGGTGCTTAATGAATCAGACAAAACATTCAACACCACAGACTGCCCTATGCAAAAGACAGAATCAGGAATGACCTTCAAAGATGGAGTATAATAAGCCGGAGTAACAGTAATGGTAACACTATCAAAAGCCTGGCAGCCAAGAGAGTCAAGAGTCATCAAAAGGTAGGTGCCGCTGGTATAGGCAGTCATCGTCGGCTCTATAATATTACCGGGTTGCCAGATATATTGTGTCATTCCGCTATTCCCAGACAACACGATTGAATCGCCAGCACAGAAGGTAGTGGAACCAGTATAATCAATCTGCGCAGCAGAGGTAACCATCGTAACATGAACACCGGCTATGGTCGTGATATTACAGGAAAATACCGAACAAGAATAGTAATCAGTAGTATCAACATAGACGAAAAGACTATCACCGGAAAGAGGCTGAAGCCAAGTGATATTGCTGCCGGGAGTAGTAACAACAACGATCTCCACAGAATCGCCTTTACAAAAAGCAGTGTCGGGAATGACTTTAAGATAGGGAGTATTGTATGCCGTAACAATGACAGTATTGGAAAGTTGTGGACAACCTTGCGTATCAACATTGTAACAATAATATTGACCTGCGAGCTGAACATATATCTGGTCGGTATCGCCCGGAATAGCACCGTTCGGACCATCCCAAGCGAAGGTTCCATTGCCCGAAACAGTGAGCAAGACAGAGTCATTGGGACAAATGATTCCGAAAACAGGATTCATGGTGATTTCAGGGTAAGGCTTTTGCTGAACATGTACTATTATGGAATCGCTACAGCCGCCGGCATTAGTAACAGCGACGATATAGTAACCTGTTTGATTCACCCAGATATCTTGATTAGTATTGAATTGGGTAAAATAATAGGTATTGAATTCATTATACCCCCAAAGATAACTCACACCGCCGGATGCGAGCAATTCAACAGAATCTCCGGGACAGAAGGCAGTATCTCCTTTAATGATAGGAGTAGGGTGGGGGAGAACAACGATGTAAATGGAGCGCGAAGTGGTTACATCAATAAGATTACAGACATTTCCCAAATTAATATGTGCAGTAACCGTGTACCAACCACTGACAGAGGGCCAAAACCAGTTGTAAATATACCATTGACAATACTGAGTAAAATAGATACCGAATAATTCAGGAATCACAGGGGAAACAGTCCAGATGATAGTAGTATTCGGATAGCAGTCAGCCCCGGTAACAGTATCTCTTATGACAGCTTCGAAAGGATTACCAAGACAAAGGGTAATGGTATCGGTATTAAAAGTGTCTTGAGGAAAAATTATTTTGGGATGAATGGGAGGAAGCAAGGAATCAAATTCAAGCAGGACAGCATTAGTATCGGTGCAGCCATAAGAATTCGTAACAACGAAAAGATATAATCCATCAACGTGGTTATTAGGAAGGCTGGAATCATGTGTAATGACATTATTTGGATTAATCCAATAAATAGAATCCGTGGGATCATAATTGCTAGCCCATATACTAATGGAATCAGGCACACAAACCTGCACAATGTATGTCTGAATAGCATCTACGTTCACCAATTGGTTGTCAGAGATTGCAGGAATAGGCGGAATGGGATAAATAGTAACATAGATGGAATCTGTCTTAGTGTCACAGGCATCTGGATGGGAATGTAATAGATAAACCCATCCCGAAGTCCAAATCTTAGCGGTGTCATTAGTAGAACCATTAGACCAATGGAAAGAATAAGATGGCGCGAGGTCCTTACAAGCAAAAGTATTTACCTGAACAATGACAGAATCGCAGCCATGAGCAGAATCAGAACAAGGTCCAAGCCATTGCCCAAGGCACATACTGTCATAAGGTCTGTCGCAATTATTGCCGGAGCGAAGAAAATAGTCATAAGGCTGCCGCATAGTATCAAGGCACTTCGCCACAAACATATCCGAGTTTCCATAAGACCTCAAACCCTTGTATTGAGAATAACTAAAGTCATTGCAATAGTACGGAGTACAGCCATTAAAGACAGTATCGGCATATCCAATGAAATTTGCCCAGCGGACAGGAAAAATAACTGTTTCTCCAAAGCTCCCGGTAAGTAATATTTCATCGGCAGCATTCAATGCAATGCCGGTTCCATTGTCATCAGCATGACCTGCGACTTGTCTGTTCCAGATTTTATTCCCCGCAACATCCCATTTGGAAACATAAATATCATTAAACCCAATGCTACAGAAGGTTCCCTGACCATAAACATCGGCATATTGAGTGAAAGTACAGGCGAAGTTTCCGGTAAGATAATTATTGCCGAGTTCATCAATCACCAGGCTCTTTGCAGTAACATAAGAGTTGGAACCATTGGCAAGACTCCAGATAAGATTACCGGCAGGACTATATTTAGCAAGGAAGATATTGTTGGGATAGGTGGTAGTCATGGTAATATTGGTAGGGGCATAGAAAAAAGTAATGCTGCCATGCAAATCACCTGCTATTACAGGGTTTCCGCTCTGATCAATGTAGATGGTATTGGCAACATTGTAATTTCCACCACCGGAAAACTTCATCCATTGTTCAACACCGGAGGCATTATATTTAATGAGGAATATTCCATTATACATATTGCAATTGGTAACATAATCAAAAGTAATGGTATCGCTGAATTGCCCCGTCACATATACGTTTCCGGAAGCATCACATACCACAGCAGCTCCAATATCGGTGTATTTTGCCGCACCTTGCTTCGCCCATAAGAAGGTACCGTTGTTATCATATTTAATAGTAAAGATATCAACACTGTTATTCATGCTTGTGAAGACAGAAGTGCCAAAAGTCGAAGTCCCTTGGAATTCCCCGGTAACCACGACATTCCCCGAAGGATCAAGAGCAATGGCATGACCAATGTCTTCCTCTGTTCCGCCACAAGTACGCACCCAAATACAGGTACCAGAGCTGTCATATTTTGCGATAAAGACATCCTGCGCGCCTGTAGATGTAATATGAAAGCTTCCAAAGGTGGCGGTGCCGTAATAAAACCCGGTAATGTAGCAATTACCCATAGAGTCGGTGCGCAGAGCTGTCGGGCGATCTGAACCAATACCGCCAGCTTGAACTGCCCATACATAAGCACCTAAATTATTCATCTTTGTAAGAACTATATCAGTCTGCCCAAAGGTTGTAAGGATAGTAGAACAGAATTTTGCAGTGTTTGTGAAATAGCCGGTAGCGTAGGTGTTTCCGGCAGCATCAGAGCCGACTGCGATACCCTCATCTACGTCAGGACTACCGCCATGCTCCATCCAATAAAGCTGTGCGGAAAGGTTATAACTGATTAAAAAGAAAATGGTTGAAAGAAGGATAGTTATTTTTTTCATATTTTGTTTTTATGAAGTGATACAAAAGGTGGAAGGAATGTATTCTATTTTTTTAAGACGGCGAATATATTAAAAAGGTTTATTATCATTCATCTTTTTTTCATGTTTGTTAAATTAAACTCCATTTTATAAACATTAAAAAAATCCGATAAAGCACGACATCTATTCCATGTATCTTATGGCTTTGTTATTTTGAATGATTAATTTCTAATTTCATTTGGCGTATAATGGTTTGTTACAATTAAGTTTTGAATTCCCTGTTATTATAAAAGATGAAAGCCAGCAAAAAATTATCTAAAGTATTGATTTCTATGCAATATATAATGCCTGTCCCCCCTTCTATAATTGCTGTCCCTCCTTCTATAATGTCCTTCCCTCCTTCTATAATTGCTTTCTGCTGTCCTATAATTATTATCCCAGCTTCTATAATTATCATTCCCCTTCCTATAATTACCGTCCCTTCTCCTGTAATTACCGTCCCGCTTCCTATAAATACCATCCCCCTTCCTATAATTTGTATTCCGCCTTCTATAATTTGTATTAAGAAGAGAAAAATTTCTTCATGCCTAATTAAATTTCACATTATTCCAAAATTATAAAACATAGAGGAGGGATTAGACTTCTTTCATAATTATCGCAAATCAGATGGTGCGAAAGTCCGGTAGTGATTACCTGTTTATAGCAAAAGATTAGAAGTTGTCCCTGGGGGGACTTTTTATAAAACAAATAGTGATTAAATATGATAGAGGTCTATTATTTAACCAGCTTCTTTACTTTCTCCATCGGGACTTTTTTATCTCCGCTAAAAGCCACGACAAATGCATCTTTGATTCCGGCAGCAATGACCATATTTTTTAATTGGACTGCGGTATCATAATCATGAACCTCGCCGGCAAAGTAATAGGTAAGACCATCAGCATCCTTGTAGTGGGTAATGTTTTTGCTGCTTAACTTTAGGAACAAATCCACCACATCAAAAGGCACCTGTTCGCGATAAGCTCCCAACTGAACCTTGAAGATAATAGTGGAGGGACTTATAGGTTCTTCAGGTGCCTTGATTATTGGCGCAATAGTATGTATTGCGGCTGAATCGTTATTGCTGGTTGTAGTATTTGTATTGATTGGTGCGGGTTCCTGAATGTTTGTAGAAGTTGGGGCAACATCAAATTTCGTTGGGGTAACAGTCTTTTCTAATTCCCTTGCCTGTACCAATCCGATCCTCGAACCCTTATAATAAGCAACCACAAAAGCATCAGGAACCAGAGTCCTGGCAATCTGATTTTTGGCAGCATCGGCAGGTGGAAAGTAATTATACAGACCAGATAAGAAACGATAATAACCCTTTGGAGTAACTTCAGTATTTAATGGCTTCAATGATTCAAGAATGCGCGGGGGAGTGGCAGTTCCATACACACCTACCTGAATGGTATAAAATAATCCATCGGTGTTTTTAATATTGAATGAAGATTGATTTGAAGAAGTTGTTGCGGTGGGAATATTGTTTTGTAAAGATGATGCAACGGTATTTTTTGAAGAATCATTCACATCATTAACCAAAGCCACGGGTGATCTTTTCACCGCATTGTTAAAGACGTTCAGATTGACATCCGCAAGTTCCGGGGCATACTTTTCAGGATAAATACTGTTAGCTTTCAAGACCTTTGTTTCTTCGATATAAACAAATTGATAAGTCTCCTTTTGAGGTTTTGTATAGTCATGAATCAATAATCCTGCTTCGTAAATTGAAATCCTTTTTCCGTTATGATAAGCCACGACGAAGGCATCCTTGTAACCAATTCTTCTAATTTCTTTCTTTGCAAGGTTGGCACTCTCAAAAGTTTGAAATAATCCTGCAGTATATCGAAGCCATCCATTCGGACCATCCTCATAAGTTATGGGCTGCAAACCCTTGAAGGCATCGGAGGAGACAGGTGTTTTAAATGCTCCTATCTGGACCTTAAAATATAACCCATCAGGGAGTTTTTCATTATGAGGAATGCTTCGTTTCTCATTCTTAGTGGCTTTTTCATTCGAGATGCTGAAGACATAATTATTGGATGAACTGTTTGAAATATCTTGCTTGGTTCTTGTATTATTTTTTGATTCAGTTTCATTTATTTTGGAAGAAGATTTATCAGCAGAGTCTTGGATTTCCAACTTTTCTCTTAATGTAATCGCTTCAGCTTTTTGATTATCCGATTGTTTTGCCATTTCCTTTGCAAGAACATAGATACTGTCGGCATCATGCTGTTTTAATTTTGCTTCGCTTTGTAAATTTTTAGCATCCTTCGTGGCTTGTTGTTTTTCTTTTTTCTTCTTTAATTTATTTACCTGATCTAATTTTTCTTGGGCTTGCTTATTTTCATCTTTAGCCTGGTTTTCCAAGTCCACTGCTTTCGCAAATTCAGCTTCTGTTGCCTTCTGTTTTTCCTTTGCTGATGCAACCAATTGAATATATCTTGGATAATCAACATTATTGGTATCCAATCGTTCATTCCCCATAGAAACAGGTGGTTGCGCTGGTATCGAGTTATTAGAATTTTTTGCATTCGTGTTATTGTCGGAGCTTTTTACAACCTCAATATTTTGATTGCTCGTATCAGCTTTAGTTGTTACAATTTCATTAGTGGAATTAGGTTGATTTAATTGGTCAGCCTCTTTTCTTTTATCAGCAGCCTGTTGATGCAATGATTTACTTTCATTTTGAAGATTGAATGCTTGCATATTAAGATTTCGCTTTTCAACTTTATCATCGGTAGCCTTAGCTTTTACATAAAGTATTTTCGATTGATTTGAAAGACTATCCCCTTCATTATCTAATTGAAGTGCCTGTGTCCTAAAGCTTTCAGCCGGGTTCGAATTAATTGGTTGTTGAGAATTTAAATTATTTTCATTAGTGGCTCTAGAAGTTTTTGAAACATCATTTCCTTTTGTGGTTGATGGAATAATTATCCTTGCAGAATCTATGTTCCCTTTATTTTCTATGGCACCTTGTTCTTTCAATGGATGATTACTAACATCCGCAGTTGCTTTTATTTCTTTAGATGCGGTATCAATTTTTTTAGGAGATGTGGAAGTATCTTTTATTATAACAATTGAAGCATTGTTAGTTGTTGTATCATTTGAAATCGTATTTGTTTGGGTGTCATTTTTTACAACTACAGCAGGTATTTCAGTAGTTTTTATTTGAGGTGCAATTGCACTTGCCACATCACCTTGTTTTTGCTTCTCAATAGAGGAATCGCTTAGGTTTTGAGCCTGTTGCATCAATTTAATTTTCTCCTTTTGGTTTTTAGATTTCTTTGCTTTTGCATAAAGTTGTTGTGATTGATCATTAAGCCTTTTGGATTGTGAATAAAGTGTATCAGCTTTTACTTTATATGCCGCACTATCTATTGTTGTTGGGGCTTTTGATGCATTACTTTGATTAATTGATGTGTCATTTGGAACAACATTCGCCACAAGACTGTCCTTCCTATTATTACTATTTATGTTTATCGAGTTATTTCCATTGGAAGCATTATTGTCTTTATCAATTCCTCCATTTGACGAGGTATTTGCATTTAAATTATTATTGCTTTTTGTTTGAGTGGGTAATGCAATATCCGGAATGTTTCCTTTATTTTTTATAGTGCTTGTAATTTTTGTTGTATCATTCTTTGAAGCATTGTCAATAGAAGTAGTTACTAATGTATCAGCCGTATTTGTTTTTTTCGTTGTTTCATTATTAACTTCGCTACTTTGAAAACCTTTTTCAGTTTGAGTAGAAGGAGTTGAAATTACAGTAATGCCTTCTTTAGAATTGATAATATCATTGGTCAAACCCTTTGCTATTGTTGCCTTCTTCTCTTCTTTTACAGCAGAGTCTTTCAGTTGTCTTGCATGAGTGGTTGCTTGATCTGATTCTATTTGTTTTTGTGCAGATTGCCGCTCCAATTCTGCTGCCTTCTTTCTTAATCTTGTCTTCTCCGGTTCAGGGGTTATAGTAGCTTTCTTAATAGTATCGTTTGCTTTATTTGTAAGAGAAACAGATTCCGTCTTTAGTTGATTTGCCGCCAATGACACGCTATCCGATTCCATCAGCTTTTCTTTTGATAGTTCTGAAAAACTTGCAGCTGCCTTTAATATCAAATCATTTGTGTTTATTTTCTCTACCTTTTTATATAAAGTATCTTCAATTCTTTTGTTATCATTATTTTTTGCAGCAGTTTGATTATTTACATCTGCCTTAGTTTTTGATGAATTCTCCAAAGCCTTTGCAATAGCAAGGCTTTCATCAGCATCCTTTTGAAGTTTACTTCCATCTTCATTATATTCTTTAGAAAGTGAATATGCAACATTTGCTTCCTCCTTTAATTGTGCTGCTTCATTCTGCCTTTGCTGTATAGAATCTTGCAAATGCTTTTTAATAACAACATTCTTTTCTACAGCAATTTTCTTTTGTAAGGAAGCTATCTCTTTATTTAAATTTATTGCCATGCTATCTCTTGCTTTGCCTATGGATTCAGCTATTTCAGCATTCTTTTTCATTTCCTTTGCTTCATTTTGAATGGCGGCAGCATCGCTATATGCAATAGTTACAATTTCATTATTAGTGGTCTTGGCAGTTATTACATTAGGTATTTCTTGTTTGGAAGTATCCGGTTTAATTTCTTCTTTTTTTGCCGGTGTTTCATTGTTAGAAGTTCCCCCTGCTACATTGCCTTTTGAGTATGGAGAGGAAGTATCAACGGAAATATTATTTGCTCCTGTATTTATTGCAAAGGCAGATACCGGAAGTGTTTTAGCCTGCATGCTAATATCATTGACAGGTGGAGTGACATCAATTGTTCTATCATTTATCGCAACAGTCTTCAACTTCTCTTTATAGTTTTCAGCATGCTTAAAATCACTTGTGATTTCTTCTGTTTTAATTGCTGTATTCAGGTCAGTATTTTCTTCCAAAATTGAAAAGTAATTCGAGATAGATAATTCTTCCAAAGAATCACTTTTAGATAGTCTCAATTCTTGACCTAAGACATGCTCAACAAGTTGGTCGGGTATATATATATTCTCGGCATGTGGAATATAACCTTTCTTTTCAACAACAATAGTATAACCCCTGCCAGGCTTTAGTTTCATGTCATAAGAACCTGTCAGTTCATCAGCCTTTATCACATCAACTACACTGCCATCATTGTAATTTAAAATTGTAATTGTTGCATCTTTTGAATCAGTCGTTTTATCTGTTCTCAAAGAACCTTTGATCGTTGTAAATTCAATAGGTCTTTCAGAGATAATCATTTTATAAAAACCAATATTCCCATCACTGCTCTCCCTGGTGGAGGCAAAATTTGCATTGCCTGTACTATCAACAACAAACAACAGATCATCATAAGGAGAATTAACAGGAGTACCCACACTTACAGGTTCAGACCAGGTGTTTTTCGCAGAATCATAAACCGATTTAAAGACATCATATCCTCCGATACTGTTATGACCTTTACTCGAAAAATAAAGTGTCTTGCCATCTTGAGATATAAAAGGATAATCTTCATCAGAACCCGTGTTAACAGGGGCACCAAGGTTTACTGGCTCCGACCATTCCCCCTTTTTATTCTTTGTTACTTTGTATATATCCTTACCAGCCTTCCCATCAATTCCATAGCTCGAAAAGTAAATTACTTTAAGACCGTTATTTATATAAACAGTATTATTTGTAATATCATTTTTATCAGCTTTCATCCTATAGATAGGCGGTTTGTCAATGATTTTTCCACCCATTGCACTCACATCATAAGCGGTTGTGAAGGAGGCAATAGGAATTTGATTCTTAGACACGATCACCATATTGACATTACTGCCTAAATGATTCCTGGCATTGTTGATACTTTGTATTTCTGCATCAACACCTTTCTTTTGTATATCTCCTGAGGAGGCATTCTTTTTGAAAGTATTGAATGCGCTGATTGCCTCGTCATACCTTTGATTCAGATGATATGCCTTCCCTAAATAATAATAAACATCATTCGTGGTTTTTGGATTCTTCGCCGCAAATTGCAGATACTTCAGGCACTTACCCTTGTCATTATTGGTGTAAAGAATACAGACCCCATATTTATAATTATAATTAGCATCCTTAGGCACCGTACTTAGCAGTTGGGAGAATAGAGGCGTCGCTTTTACATAGTCTTTTGCGGTAAAAGTCTTCTCGGCATTCTTCTTTAAATCCTCTTGAGATTTAAAATTATTTTGCGCAAAAGCAATATGGTAAAAGCAGTGAAACCAAAGGAAACAAAGCACAAGTAAGCTTCTCTTCATATCAAATTATCGTTCGCCCTTTCCTGAAAAAGTATCTTTTATTCACCGCTCAAAATTAGTTTATTAGCCAATATATTTTATAAAGAAGTTATTTTATTAATAAATTCTGCTTATTACGTAGCATCTTTAATAAAGTTAGCATTAAATAAGGAGCTAAAAAGGTATAATGGATTCTATCTATATTTGTTTCCATAATAATATTTATTTTTGTTCCTTGAATCATAGCTTTTTATTCCCCAAATTAATGAACAAACTTCCCCTATATCTCCTGTTTCTCCTCCTTGCCGGATGCATCACCGTTACCAATAAAAATGCTGAGGAAACGACCTTCAGAGAAGTCAAGATTAAAGATCTATACAGCGTCCAGTTGCCCACCTATCTCGTGCCTTCCAAGACCTTGCTGAATGATGATGCTTCTTTGCAATATTCAGATTCGATGCGAAACATGTATGTCATCGTTATTGACGAAATCCGTTCTAATCTCACGGTGAATAACAAAGCCATCACTTTGGTTGAATTCTTCGATACCAGCACCTCCAATATTGTCGGCAGCCTGACACAGGTACAGTCCTCTAATCCCGAGCAGGTCAAGGTAAATGGCTTGGATGCCTATAAGGTTACCATCGTCGGCAGGCATGATCAATTAACGATGGTTTATAAATGTTACATCATCGAGAGCATGAGTCATTTCTACCAGGTTTACTGCTGGACTGTGGCTGATTTATTACCCAATAATGAAAAAGATATGGATGTGGTTTTGAATTCCTTTAAGGAGCTTCCGGCGAAGAATAACAGTGCTCAATAAACTTGGTAATTGTTGTTTAATCATTCTCCTCATTTTATTGCAGCACCCCAAAAAGGGGATGCTATCATAAAAGGAGGAGTAAAAAATTTGGAACAAAAAAAAACTCTCGTCCACAAAAAAGCCTTCCCACATTGAGAAGGCTTTATTTTTTTAGGAAATAACTTTAGATTATCGGGAAAACCAGCATGACACTTTCAGGGCTGCGATTATCGCCCTTTGGGTTCTCATACCAGAAAACGACGCAACATTGCATCCCTGCCTGATCGGCTGTGAATGCCATATCAAAATCTACCGAACCCGATGCAGGATAAGGCAAAAAAGTCGAAGCGGCAGGAATAGGCGCAGTAGCTCCTATAATAATTCTCTTCATGCCGATTCTTGCTACATCCACAGGCTTTTTGCCATCATTTGTATGGCCTTCTTCGGTGCTGGAAACATCAATGGAAGCCAGCAAATGCCTGTTATTAACAACCACGCCATTAGGTGCATAACCATAAGCAGGAACTTCTCCGCGTGGGTCAGCATCCACATGGATTTCAATAACCCTGATGTCATCGCCCGACAATTCGACATTCATGTCATATTTCAATTGCAATTTCACCTTTTCCATGTAAGAATGGTCATCATCATACAAACCTTGAATGTCTGAAATGCTGCCATGAGTTTGTGTTGCCATGCTTGAATATTTTGCCCAAGCCGGAGTCCACGCTGTGCCCATAGCGGTTAAAGCAGTTATTTGTGCGCTGGAAATTCTCAATCTTGTAGCATTTAAAATAAGGTACGCGATCACTATCGGGAACCATGTGTTGAAACCGTTAAATTTTTGACTTATCATTTTATTTATTTTTTATTTTTCCTGCTCTCACAGGCATTAGTTATTAAGGAGGCAAATATACAATTTTTTTTAACAATATAAAATCATAAGAAAATAAAAAAAATATTTTTTCTATTTTTATAAGATTTATAAAAAATGGTTGAAATTTTAAACATTTATACTGTCTATATATAATATTATGATATTCATATAAATATTTGTTAAGAAGGCTTCGTCAACCGCTCCAAAAATGATTTTTGGTGGCTCACTGAAAGCTTTTGAGTGAATCACCAAAACGTTTGAGTGAGTCACCAAAACGTTTGAATGAATCACCAAAACGTTTGAGTAAACCACCAAATGTTTTGAGTGAACCACCAAAACGTTTGGGTAAATCATCAAAACGTTTGAGTAAATAACCAAAGGTTTTGGTGATTCATTCAAAAGTTTTGAGTGAATTGCCAAAGTGTTTCATTGAATAGTAGAAATGAAAATTTCCAAAAAGAATTTCTCTTTTGAATAAAAGCTTCAGAAATTCCTTGGTCAATTTCTCATCGAATGCACAAAATCACTCATACTATATAGGCACGTTTTTTCTTCCCCCTCTTTTCTTTTATCTGAATTAATACCTACTTTTGCAGAAATAAAAACCAACGATTATATAGCATGAAGAAGATTTATTTACTTGTGGCGATTGTGGGGATGAGTATCGGCGGGTATTGCCAGTATCCCTATCAAAATACTAATTGGTATTTTGGTAATACTTGTGCCTTAAATTTCAGTACAGGAAACCCAGTTAATGTTTCAGGAAGTTTAATGTATGCCTGGGCAGGCTGCACAGCTCTTACTGATTCTTCAGGCAATTTATTGTTTTATACTGATGGTTCACTCGCAGTTTGGGACAGAACCAATAATCACATGTTTAATGGAGACCATCTTTGGGGAGGTAATTCATCTACTCAATCTTGTTTAATAATTCCAAAACCGGATAGTGCAAATGTCTATTATATTTTTACATGTGTTGATGCAGCAAGAGTTCAAGGCTTCAGTTATTCCGAGGTGGACATGTCTTTAAATTCAGGACTTGGAGCCGTTACCGTAAAAAATTTTCAACTTCTTGTCCCAGTTACTGAAAAACTTTGTGGTGTCAGACATTGTAATGGAATTGATTATTGGGTAATTGTTCATAATTGGAATGATAATGCTTATTATTCTTACCTGGTTTCAAATTCGGGAATTGCTGCCCCAGTTGTAACACATATTGGAATGATTCCTTCTGTTATTGAATATGCAGGGTATCTAAAAGCTTCACCAAATTCACAAAAATTAGCTGCTGCATTTTCCTATTCTGCTTATGAAGTAGAACTTTATGATTTCGATAATTCAACAGGAATCCTTTCAAATCTTATAACCTTACCAATAACTAATGATAATCCTTATGGGTTGGCTTTTTCACCTGATAATTCCAAACTATATGTTTCGGGCTATAGTAATTCATTACTTTATCAATATGATATTTCCTCCAATGATTCAGCAACTATTAATGCTTCTCAATATTTAATAGATACAGTTCCAGGGACTGGTGGAGGGGCTTTATTATTAGGACCTCACGATAAAATCTATGTTGATGGGCGAAACACAAATTATCTTGGTACAATAAACACCCCAAATGTTCTTGGATCAGGATGTAATTTTGTTTCAAATGCAGTTCTATTAAATGGGATGACATTGTATGGACTTCCAAATTTTGTCAATCAATATAATGTCCAACATTTGCCTCCATCTTTTACTCTGGATACTCTCTCTGGCTGTAGTCCATTGAATGTTCATTATACAAATACGAATAATACTGCATCTGGTTATCTCTGGCGTTTTGGTGATGGTGATTCAAGCACCTTAACTAATCCCACACACTCTTATATTCACTCAGGCATTGATACTGTTACCCTCATTGCTTATGATTCTACAGTCTGCGGAGTATTTACCGATTCCTCCTCACAGACTTTCTATTTTACTGTTTTCATTCCACCTGTACAGCCGCATATTATTCAAAGCGAAGACACATTGACAATCACCAACTTCACGACAGGGTTGCAATGGTATAATTATTCAATACCCATGCCGGGAGATACTAATCCTGTATATGTTGTGCAGCATACCGGCTGCTACCAAGCCATTGAAACCGATGTTAACGGCTGCACTACCAAGTCAGATACAATCTGCTTTGCTTTTACAGGAATTCCTTCTATTTACGACAAACAAAATATTTTAATCTACCCAAATCCTAATGACGGAATGTTCATACTTAGCCATTCAGGCATTAGAAATTACGAAATAGAAATTATAGATGTCCTTGGAAGAACAATCTATTCCCAAAGTTTTAATGATGCCAAAGAAAAGGAGACCATCACGCTTCCATTGAGCAATGGCATCTACTTTTGGGAAGCAGTTAATGAAAATGGAATATTAGCGAAAGGGAAATTAGTAATAATTGACACCCGGTAAATCGTAAAAGATAAACCGAAGGCAGGCTAAGCATTTACTGTGGTCAACTGCTCGATGTCTTTCTTGACAATCTGTGCCATCATCTCAGCTTCGGTAACTATTTTATCACCTACATAAGCAGCACCACGCATGTGGCAGATGCCCCGGCGGATGGGCGTTACCAACTCTAATTTGAATATCAAAGTATCACCCGGAACTACCTTTTGCTTAAATCTCACATTCTCTATCTTGAGGAAATAAGTCCAGTAATCCTGAGGATTTGTTACCGAATTAAGAGCAAGGATGCCACCGGTCTGTGCCATCGCTTCTATCTGCATTACGCCAGGCATCACAGGATTCCCCGGGAAATGTCCCTGGAAAAACCATTCGTTCATCGTAACGTTTTTCACACCCACCACGTGATGATCAGAGATTTCAATAATCTTATCAATCATCAGCATCGGATAGCGATGGGGCAATAGTTTTGCTATCTGATTAATATCGAAAATGGTTCTTTGATTTGAGTTATAAGCAGGAGCTTTTTGATTCCTGCGCTCTTCCTTGATCATCTTTTTGATCTTCTTGGCAAATTCAACATTAGAAGCGTGACCCGGGCGCGCTGCCAATACATGCGCCCTCAATGGCACTCCTATCAAAGCCAGATCGCCGACAATATCCAGCAGTTTATGACGGGCAGGTTCATTCTGATATCGCAATTGAAGATTGTTGAGAATACCTTCTTTCTTGACTTCCACCTTAGGCTTATGGAATAATTCGGCGAGATGATCTAATTCTCCTTCAGAAACAACTCTGTCAACAATGACGATAGCATTATTCAAATCACCCCCTTTGATAAGGTTATTCGCCAGCAAAGCCTCTAATTCATGAAGGAAGCAGAAGGTACGGCAGGCACCTATTTCACGAGCAAATTCACCGATGTTATTCATCCTGGCATGTTGCGTGCCGAGGACTGGAGAATTGTAATCCACCATCACCGTGATTTTATACATATCATCAGGAATAGCCACCATCTCCACCTTCTTTTCGTTATCGAAATAGGAGATGTTTTCTTTCAGATCATAATATTCACGATGTAAAGTCTGCTCCTGAATTCCAATATCCAGCAAAGCATCAAGAAATGGCTTGGAACTGCCATCCATGATTGGCACTTCAGGACCATCCAATTCAATCAAAACATTATCAATTTCAAGCCCTGTGATTGCTGCCAAAGAATGTTCGATGGTGGCAACCCTGGCACCACCTTTTCCTAAAGTGGTCCCTCTTGAAACATCCACGACATAATCCACATCTGCCTCAATGATAGGTTTATCAGGGAGGTCAATACGTTGAAATTTTATGCCATGATTTTCGGGAGCAGGTTTGAAAGTCATATTTACATCTGTCCCTGTATGTAAGCCGATTCCAGATACGGTGACGGCTGTTTTTATAGTGTTTTGTTTCTCACTCATAGTTTATTGAATATTCGATTTTAATTCTTCCAATGCCTGTTCCAATTCAGAAATTCTTTTCTCTAAATCAGGAAGTTTTTTAAACATTACGTAGGTTCTTTTATAGTCATGGCTCTCGAATGCCGGCGAACCTTGAACGGTCTCTCCTTCATTTAGAATACTTTGTCCGATGCCAGATTGAGCAGCAATTTTTACTTTATCTGCTATAGTCAGATGACCAACAATTCCGACCTGCCCGCCAATCATGCAATCTTTTCCGATTTTAGTGCTTCCCGCAACTCCAGTTTGTGCTGCAATCACAGTGTTCTCACCTATTTCCACATTGTGGGCAATCTGAATAAGGTTATCCAATTTCACTCCCGAATGGATGATAGTAGAGCCTAAAGTAGCACGATCAATAGTTGTATTAGACCCTATCTCAACATTATCCTTAATAACGACATTACCTATTTGGGCTACCTTTACATAATTATTGTTCTTATCAGGTGCAAAACCAAATCCATCAGATCCAATGACAGCTCCTGAATGCAATGTGCAATTTTTCCCTACAACACAATCTGGGTAAATCTTGACACCCGAAAATAGCACGGTATTGTCTTCGATCTTCACATTTTCACCGATATAAACTTGTGGATAAATCTTCACATTATTCCCGATGATAGAATCATTCCCGATATATGCAAAGGCTCCGACATAAACATTTTCACCTAATTTAGCAGTCTCTGAAATGAATGACATCGGCTCAATTCCCTTCTTGTCGCGATAGACTTTATTGTAATATTCCAGTAATTTTGTGAAACCCAGATAGGCATCATCAACTCGGATCAAAGTAGCAACAACAGGATGTTCGGGAACAAAAGATTTATTGACAATAACGATCGAAGAATTAGTAGTATAAATGAAAGGCGTATATGCAGGATTCGCCAAAAATGAAAGCGTTCCTGCCTCGCCTTCCTCAATTTTAGAAAGCCTGTTTACGGTAGCTTCGGGGTTTCCTTCTATGTCCCCATCAATCAATTTGCTGATTTGTAATGCTGTAAATTTCAAAGTCGTTTTTTTATTAAGAGCGGCAAAGATAAAAATAAAATAGAACGGCAAATAAAGCCTCTGTTAAACTTCAAAGATTTTATGAAGTTTTTATAAGATGAAATCTACTCGGATTAGTTTAATTTCCGATGTCGGAGTATGTTTGAAAAGAATATTCAAATAGGAATAGATGAATTAACTTTTTGGCAGATGGGATGTAGGAGTAAGGATTTGTATTAAGTATTTTTTGGAAAAAGAAATAATCTTTCACTAAAATTTGTGTAATTCAAATAATAATGCGAATTTTGCAGCCCTTAAAAAAATAATTTAATTAAAAATAATAAAAAAAGATGCCTTACTTATTTACATCCGAATCTGTGTCTGAAGGACACCCGGACAAAGTAGCCGATCAAATATCAGATGGAGTTCTGGATGAATATTTGAAATATGACCCCAATGCAAAAGTAGCGTGCGAGACTTTCGTAACGACTGGCTTAGTAGTTATTGGAGGAGAAATAAAAACCACACCCGAGGCGAAAGCTAAGGTGGATGTGCAGGAGGTTGCACGCCGTGTTATTAATAACATCGGCTATACAAAATCCGAGTACAAATTTGACGGAGATTCTTGTGGAGTCATTACTACTTTACATGATCAATCTGCCGACATTAACCGTGGAGTTGAGCGTGGCAGGGAAGAAGATCAAGGAGCAGGGGATCAGGGGATGATGTTTGGTTATGCAGTTAATGAAACTCGCAATTACATGCCTCTTGCTCTCGAAATTTCTCACATGATTTTGAAGGAACTGAAGAAAATCAGAAATACAGGTCTTCCTAAGAAGATGCAGTACCTTCGTCCGGATGCCAAGTCTCAGGTAACTATTGAATATAATGACAGGGGGAAGCCTGTAAGAATTGATTCTATTGTTATTTCAACACAGCATGATGACTGGATTAAACCTGAAAAGGATAATGAACAATATCGTCGTGCTGCTGAAATAATGATGACTGAACAAATTACAAAGGATATGATTGAGTATGTCATTCCACGAGTCAGAGCGAGGTTCCCTTATAAAATGAAAAAGTATTTCAAGACCAATATTAAGTTTCACATTAATCCTACAGGTAGTTTTGTAATTGGTGGTCCGCATGGTGATACAGGATTGACTGGAAGAAAGATTATTGTTGATACCTATGGTGGTCGCGCTCCTCATGGTGGTGGTGCTTTTTCCGGAAAAGATTCTTCAAAAGTTGACCGTTCAGCTGCTTATGCTTGTCGTCATATCGCCAAGAATATTGTTGCTTCAGGTCTTGCCAGTGAATGTCTGGTCCAGGTAGCTTATGCTATCGGAGTTGCAGAACCAGTCGGGCTTTATGTTAATACCTTCTATACTTGTAAGGTTAAGAAATCAAATGGAAAAAAATATAGTGATACGGAGATTTCAAATATTGTAAAAGGAATTTTCGATATGCGTCCGGGAGCTATTGTTAAGCGACTTGGTTTGAAGAATCCTATCTTTCTACCCACCGCGGCTTATGGACACTTTGGCAAGAAACCGGAAATGATAAAAGTGGAATACAAAGGTAATCGTGATGGAAAATTATTTAAAGAATGCGAAGCTTTTACTTGGGAAAAACTGGATTTCGTAGATCAAATTAAGGAAGTATTTGGTTTCCGTCATGGGTATAAGGGATATGTAAAGAAAGAATTTGCTCCGAAGGTTTCTTCAGGAATAGATTCTACAGATGGTGAGGTTCGTTCTTATTCCAATTATCAACCTAAAACTTCAAGTGGTGCTGGCAAGAGAGGAAGACCAAGAAAAGATAGTAAAAATCCCGTAACCCCTGGTGCTTCTATGCCCGAAAATATGGCTTCTCAACCAATTATTGAAACACCTGTAATTAATACCCCTCCTAATTCCGAGGGGAATTCTCCGGAATAGAAGATAGATTTATTTTATAAACAATTATTGGCAGATAAGAGATGGTAAATCTTTTTATCTGCCATTTTTGTTTTGCAATAAACTTAATGGTTTTTAAGTTTAAAAGATAATTTCAAATCATGCAATAATGTGGGCAACAATAGCTAAAATAATCCTTCGTAACCGCTTTACCTTGATTCTATTGCTTGGAATCATTACCGCGTTCATGGCTTATGAAGCTACTAAGACCCAATTGTCTTACGAATTCGCAAGGGTGCTTCCGAATGATGACCCGGATTATTTGGATTATCTTCATTTCAAAGAAGCCTTTGGCGAGGATGGTGCTGTGATGGTTGTTGGGATTAAAGATAGTGATTTTTATCAGCTTAAAAAGTTCAATGATTGGTATGAATTAAACAAGGAAATGAAAAATATTAATGGAATAGAAGAGATCGTTTCTGATGCCCGAATGTTTCATCTATTCAGGAATGACAGCCTGACTCGATTCGAATTAAAACCTGTGATTGCTTCAACTCCAAAGACTCAAGAGGAATTGGATAGCTTGAAATCAGAGATGATGAAACTGCCTTTCTATGAAGGATTGGTGTATAATAAAACTACGGGGGCACACCTTATGGCGATTACATTCGATAAGAAGAAATTAAATACCGAAAGTCGGATCACCATCATTAAAACCATTAAAGAAAAGGCGAATGCATTCGGAAGTATATACGACTTGGATATTCATTATTCAGGGCTGCCATTCATCCGAACTGCCATTACTCAAAAGGTCGTTAATGAATTGATACTTTTTCTTGTCCTTGCTTTACTCGTAACCGGACTTATATTATTGATCATCTTTCGCTCCTTCAATGTAGTGTTCTTTGCACTGCTTGTTGTGATAATAGGGGTTATCTGGTCATTCGGATCAATGGTTTTATTGGGATATAAGATCACCATTCTCACTGGTCTGATACCTCCCATTATTATTGTTATCGGAGTCCCGAACAGCATCATCTTTTTAAATAAATTCCAATACTCCTTTAACAAGCATGGCAACAAGATGCTTGCCCTGACGAGGATGATTGAGAAGGTAGGAATCAGTGCCTTGCTTGCCAATGTTACAACTGCCATTGGCTTCGGGGTTTTCTATTTTACCAATAGTCATTTGTTGATGGAATTCGGTGTTACGGCTGCTTTGAATGTGATGGCGACTTACTTTATTTCCCTGATTCTTATCCCCATCGTCTTTAGTTTTCTGAAGACTCCTTCTTCTAAAAATACTGACCATTTAAAGAGAAAATTAATCACCGCAATCCTTGATAAAGTTGATTATTGGGTGCATCATTTCCGCAAAAGAATTTACATTATCGTCGCCCTGCTAATCTTAATTTCAATCTATGGTATGACCTTGATTCACCCCATTGCTTATGTGGTTGATGACATTCCCAAGAAAGATCCCATCTATACTGACCTGAAGTTCTTTGAGAAGAATTTCGGGGGTGTGATGCCCTTTGAAATCTCCATTGATACCCGCAAAAAGAAAGGTGTCTTCACCAATAATGCCAACACTATTTACAAGATTCGAGGGCTGGAAAAAATCCTGTCCAACTATGATTATTTTTCAAGGCCGGTTTCCTTGGTTGAAGGTATTAAATTCTCCTATCAATCTTATAAAGATGGCGACTCAAAGTACTACATCCTCCCGGCTCCTTCTGAATTAGAGGACTTGAAACCGTATGTTGATAATACCAAGGAAGAGGGCAATCAATTCCATTCCTTCATAGACACAGCGCGGCAAATCACTCGTATCAGCCTCCAGATGGCGGATGTAGGTTCGGTAAGAATGAAAGAAATTATTGATTCCATCCGTCCTAAAATAGATTCTATATTTCCCAAAGAAAATTATGATGTCAAGATCACCGGAAACAGCCTCATCTTCCTCAAAGGCAATGACTATCTCATCCTCAATCTCGAAGAATCCGTCCTCCTCGCCATCCTCTTGATTGCATTCATCATGCTCCTGCTTTTCAGGTCCTTCAGGATGGTTTTAATATCTGTTATTCCAAGCCTTATCCCCTTGCTGATTACCGCCGGGCTGATGGGTTTCTTCAACATCCACATCAAGCCATCCACCATTTTAATTTTCAGCATCGCCTTCGGAATATCATCCGACGGCACCATGTATTTCCTCACCAAATACCGCCAGGAATTAAAGCAAAACCACTTCAATATCTCCAAAACCGTTACCCAGGTAATTCATGAAACCGGCATCAGCATGGTCTATACATCGGTCATCTTATTCTTTGGTTTTTTCATCTTCACGGCATCCGAATTTGGCGGCACACAAGCCCTCGGCATCTTGGTCTCCTTCACGCTCCTCGTCGCATATACATCCAACCTGATACTCCTTCCCTGCTTCCTTTTATCCTTAGAAAAAAGACTGATGACTAAAGCCTTTTTGCAGAAGCCCTTAATAGAAATCGAGGAGGAGGAAATCAATTAGGAATTAAGAATTACGAATTAGGATATGGAAAATGTCATTATCCTAATTCGTAATTCATAATTGGTTTCATCATCCTTTTATTGCAGCACGCCAAAAAGGGGAATGCAGTCATAAAAGGATTAAAAAACTCGGAAAACAGGGCATTCCTGTCTTTCCATTAAATTATTCAAAAATAAATCTCAAATTATTTTCAGAACTGCCGAATTGACCTCCAGCCCTTTCACAGTATAGGTATATGGAAAATTTCAAAAAGATATAAAGGGCTTTATTTTCGAATAATACCAAAGTTATTGCCAGATGTGGCTTTTATATCATTCCTATTATTCTATCTTTGCCGTCCCCTGAACAAATGATGGGGATTAAAAAATTAATAAATATATAAAATAAATGAAAAATTTAATCCTGAGTTTAGTATCCCTCTGGTGGTTCATCAGACTGGAAGAAGTAGCGAATCCAAATTACGTGCCACACGAAATTGTAAAGAAAGACAAACATCTTGCTGACACCGAGGCGAGTCGGAAATTCGTAGAAAAATGGCAGGGAATCGGCATCTACAAAAACATTAATTTTATCCTTTGCAAGGTTACCTACTTCGGCTATGACCGCACCGGAGGCTTGATTATTTTAATGGGATTGCCGACCACTGGTCAGGTCATCACGGCACGCCTTGCATTGGGCAGTGTTCATGATGGCATCGTGACGCAGGCGCGAAATATCAAAACCAAGTGCACCGGAAATCCAAATGTAACATTCACTACGGGTCAAATCACGGCTCTCGGCGTAGCCATCAATGCTTATGAAGATACCCACGGTTCACTCCGCGAGGAAGCGTTTACTACCTTAAACGATATGCTTAAAAATGTCTTTTTGGCTGCCATTTCTTTGGCTGCAATAGCCAGTCCGGACACAGCCATATCTCTGATTCAGTCATGCGGATGCGTTGTTCAGGGCGTTGGTGGAAAAAGCGAGCAAGTGTTCGATGGTTTTCCAGGAGTGGCGAGCGGTACAATCGTGTTAGTAGGACCGGCTGCAGGTGCGCACGCTTTTCACGAATGGTGGACTTCTACAGATAATATTAACTGGATCCGCATTCAGGGTACTACCGATGCGAATACCTTAATTACAGGTCTCACACCAGGAGTTTTGATGTACTTTCGTCATCAAATAATTGATTCTACGGGAGGCACCGGGATGAGCTACACTATTGAAAAAAGGGCGAACTAATAATGATTTATTAATCCCTGTAAAAAAGATAGAAAATCCTGCTTCGGCGGGATTTTTTATTATACAACAAATTTCAAAAGGAATACGAGTACTTCTATCTCGATTACAGGATCCTATATCGCTATAACCGGCTCCTTAATCTCGATAAGCAGACCCATTACCTCGATAAGCAGACCCATTACCTCGATTACCGAACCCACATACTCAATAACCGAACCCACATACTCAATAACCGAACCCAGATACTCGATTGCCAGACCCGATGTCTTGATAACAGGTTTCATAATCTCGATTGAAGGCTCCGCAATCTCGATTGAGGGCTTCGCAAAGGCGATTGTGGAGCTTTTTATGTCTCTGGGAAGTTTTTTCGCCTCCTCAAAAACCGTCTTTATAACGGGAAAAGGAGGAATTTTGGGGAATTTGAGGTTTTGGCAGTCCTTTATATATCTACCGTGTACCCACATCTTTTTTCATTGCCGTTGGCTTTAGCCAACGGATAAATTGAAAGACAATAAGGGGCTTTAGCCCAAATTTAATTGGATTTTTTTGGCTAAAGCCAATTAATATTTCCATTTCTATCCGTTGGCTAAAGCCAACGGCAATGAAAAACTATTCAAAAAAAGATGTGGGTACACTGTAGTTATATATATGCAGATTTTTTTAAATTTTTGGAGCGGGTTTGTTTGAATGTTAAAAATTATTATTAATTTTGCTTCGCTAACGGGAATCATTCGGTTTCGGGCATAATAAAATTTAAAATGAAAAAGATAACTACAATTTTGACCCTCTCCTTATTAATGTTAATGGGCATAGCTTATGGACAAACGCACCTCTGGGGAACATGCGAATTTGGTGGAACCACTGGACAAGGAATTATTTTCAAGGCAGACAACAATGGAAATAATTTAACCACTGTTTATGAATTTGATAATACAAATGGGGCAAGACCATTGGGAAATATGGTGTTGGCTCCTAATGGAAAAATTTATGGAGTAACAGATTATGGCGGATGTTTAGACAGTTGCGTTATCTATGAATACGACCCTGTAACCAATACCAATTTAGATGTTTTTGATTTTTATTGCAATTATGGACACACGGAACCCGCTGACGGAATGATTTTAGGAACTGACGGGAATCTGTATGGATTTACTCCGCAAGGGGGTGCCGGCTATGGGTATATATATCGCTTTAATCCCAATACCCATGTTCTTGATACTATTTATAATTTTCGAACTCCCACAGGTGCAGCACCTTATGGAAGACCATTAGAAATAAATAATAAACTTTATGGAACTACCGAATATTTTGGCGCACACAGTGGCGGTGTTATATTTAGCTTTAATCTATCAACATTCACCTATTCCGATTTGCATGATTTTGACGGAACAGATGGTTCATATCCTTATTATGGTAGTCTGCTTCTTGGCAACGATGGGAAATTATATGGAACTACATATAATGGAGGAACTAATAGTAGAGGAGTAATTTTCAGCTATGATACTGCTACAAGTATTTTTTCGGTTGTTTATGACTTTGACACTGCTCATGGATGTTATCCTTATGGAAGTTTAATGCAAGCTACAGATGGAAAACTTTATGGAATGGCTGGTAATGGAGGTTTGAATAATGATGGAGTTATATACAGTTTCAATCTTTCTGATTCTGTTTATACCGATTTATATGATTTTGACGGACCGCATGGTTCAAATCCAAAAAGAGAATTAATGCAGGCAGGCAATGGCTTGCTATTTGGGACCACCATGAATGGAGGAGGTTATGGTGATGGAGTTTTATTCAGTTATAATATTACAACAAATACTTATACAGTATTACAAAATTTTAATGTAGGAATAAATGGATATAATCCTCTATGTGATATCATTGAACTTCCAGATAACCTGACAACAGGCATAAAATCAATAACTAATATAGAAGAAATAAGCGTTTTCCCCAACCCCGCATCAACTATTCTAAACATACATCAATCCACTCCATCCCCAAATCAACAATTAATAATCACAGACCTCTTGGGGAATGAAGTCTATACAGAAACCCTCCCATCAATTGTCAATTGTCAATTATCAATTGTCAATTTTAAAGCAGGGCTTTATTTCTATGAAGTAAGAGGAATGGAAGGAAGCACAAGAGGGAAGTTCTTTGTTCAGAAATAATATTCCTTTTTGATATTCCGATATTTTTCTATGTTTGCCGCTCATATTTTTTAGGTTTATAATTATTGAGGCTCTGCGAAAGCAGGGCTTCTTTTTTTGCCCGAATCTCATCTACTGGCAGGAGAAAAATCATATATTAATTCCATATAATTTTCTAATTTTGCACCTCACCAAATATAATATAATTATGAAAGTAACAGTAGTAGGCGCAGGCAATGTAGGGGCAACTTGTGCTAATGTAATCGCCCATAAAGAACTCGTAAATGAGTTGGTCTTGATTGATATTAAAGAAGGAATTGCCGAAGGAAAATCGCTCGATATCTGGCAGACCTCCCCGATTAATCTCTATGATACCCGCGTCATCGGCACCACTAATGACTATTCAAAGACCGATGGATCGGACGTGGTCGTCATCACTTCAGGATTGCCCCGCAAGCCGGGAATGAGCCGCGATGATTTGATTTCAATCAATGCCGGCATCGTAAAATCAGTTACCGAAAACATCATTAAGCATTCTCCAAATGCAATAATTATTGTAGTATCAAATCCTTTGGATGTAATGACTTATTGCGCTTACAAGACCGCAAAGATTCATTCTAACAAAGTATTCGGAATGGCTGGCATCCTTGATACAGCTCGCTACCGTGCATTTCTTGCCGAGGCTTTGAATTGTTCTCCTAAAGATATTCAGGCAGTATTGATGGGAGGTCATGGAGATACGATGGTTCCGCTTCCGAGATATACCACAGTTGCTGGTATTCCTGTGACCGAATTAATTGATTCAGCTAAACTGGATGCCATCGTTGACCGCACAAAGAAAGGTGGTGGAGAATTGGTTAATCTCATGGGAACTTCTGCATGGTATGCCCCCGGTGCTGCTGCTGCCCAAATGGTTGAAGCTATTGTGAGAGATCAGAAACGTATCTTTCCAGTCTGTGCTCTTTTGAATGGAGAATATGGCTTGAAGAATATCTACCTTGGCACACCTGTAAAATTAGGAAAGAATGGCATCGAAGAAATCATCCAATTAAAACTCACTCCAGATGAACAAGCTTTGGTAAATGATTCAGCAAAGCACGTGAAGGAAGTGATGGATGTATTGGATAATATGCAATAATCACAATTCAGAAAGGAGCTTTAAATCTACTATACATCAGGATAGTAGATTTTTATAGTATCCAATAACCATATTAAGATTAATAATTTCCGTTTGGGAATTGGATTAAGCCTATTTTGATCTCCGATCTTAATAGCTAATTTGTACAGGCTCTTCTCCAAATTCTCATAATACGAAAATGTATTTTTGCTAAATAAGCAAAAAAAAACGGGGTAAAGAATTTACCCCGTTTTTAAACTATATAATCAATTCCCATAAGGGAATTATTGTATCCATTTAGAGTTTTATTTTATTGAACTCCCCAACCATTTTGTTCAGTGCCAGTTGGCGCTGCTGCTCCATTAGGTTGAATACCCCAGCCATTCTGTTCTGTTCCAACCATACTATAAGTATTTCCATTGGAATTGTCATAAAATGTAACTTGTTCTGTTCCGTCCTGACCTATGGTATCCGACATAATCTTGATGTCTTTTCCATCAGATTTTACTCCTAATGAAAGGAGGATTGCAATTATTATTTCTAACATGATATTTTGTTTATGTGGTTATTTATTGTAATTTTATTTATTGAACTCCCCAACCATTTTGTTCCGTTCCATTGGAATTTGATGTGTTTCCAACCAATCCCCAACCATTTTGTTCCGTACCAACCATGGAATAAGTATTCCCAGTGGTATTGTCAATAAATGTAACTTTTTCAGTACCGCCTTTATTAGTTGTATCTGAGATAATCTTAATGTCACTTCCATCAGTATTAATTCCTATTGAAAGAAGGATTGCTATTATTATTTCTATCATAATTTTTGAATTGTATATTAATATTTATTTATTGAACGCCCCAACCGTTTTGTTCGGTACCAGTTGGTGCTGCTGCTCCATTAGGTTGAATGCCCCAACCATTTTGTTCAGTCCCAACCATACAATAGGTAT
>Ga0206829_10106_pt1 | contig 31446 bp, 31 predicted proteins | sample Alteio_BWOrgCont_75_FD_152862 | JGI IMG/M metagenome (GOLD analysis project Ga0206829, IMG submission 152862) | Enriched cells from forest soil in Barre Woods Harvard Forest LTER site, Petersham, Massachusetts, United States -... | ecosystem: Environmental > Terrestrial > Soil > Temperate forest >... | reverse complement strand
GAGCAACAGCTGACGGCCGCCAACACCGAACAGCAGCAGCGCGCACAGGAGAACGATCAGCTTGCCGTACAGCGCGAGGAGTTGACGCAAGTCCGCGAACAGGCGCAGCATGAAGTGGCGCGCCTGAGTGAAGAGGCAAAGACGCTTCGCGCCAGTCTCGCGGAAACCGAGCAGAAACTAAAAGTGCTCCGTTCGGAAACGGACGCTCTGCGCGAGACCCGAAGCCAGCACAGTGCGAGCGACGCCACGCTCACCGCCGATCTCAAGCATCTGGAAGAAACGTGCCTGAACGACCTTGGTGTTGAGGCCATCGCACTGCGTGAAGACACAGAGATTGCGCGCATCGAAGGCGATGCTCTCGCAACGGAAGACGAAACGTGCCGCGGATTCAAGCAGAAACTCGAATCGATGGGGCCGGTGAACATGATGGCGCTCGAAGAGTACAAGGAAACCGAGCAGCGTCATCAGTTCCTCGAAACGCAGCGCAAGGATTTGCTCGACTCGATCGAAAATACGCAGGCAACGATCAAGGAAATAGACGAGATCTCACGCACGAAGTTCGACGAAGCCTTTGTCCGCATCAACGAAAACTTCAGCACGACCTTCGCGAGACTTTTCGGCGGCGGTCAGGCCTTCATGCGCCTCACCGACGAGGAGAACACAGCCGACAGCGGCGTGGACATCGTGGCCCAGCCGCCGGGCAAGAAGCTGCAGAATGTCTTCCTGCTCTCAGGCGGCGAAAAGGCGCTCACCGCGCTTTCGCTGCTCATGGGTATCTTCCAGTATCAGCCGAGCCCGTTCTGCGTGCTCGATGAAGTGGATGCCCCACTCGACGAGACCAACGTCGGCCGTCTCGCAGACATGCTGCACAGCATGGCGAGTGACACGCAGTTCGTAATGGTCACGCACTCGAAGCGCATGATGACCGCCGCCGATCTGATCTACGGCGTGACCATGCAGGAGCCTGGAGTGTCAAAGGTCGTAAGCGTGCGCATGGGTGCACTGGAGCAGACCAAGGAGCCGCGCCGCGCAACGGCCTAAACACGCGATTGTCTCCTCGGAACACGAAAAAAGCAGCGGGTATTTAAGAAAAGCAGTGAGCATCAATAACTATTTGTTTCATGCTCGCGACTTTTTTTCTTGATTCAGGTCTTCCCCTATTGACAGTGATGGAGTGTCCATGACAGGACACTTCATCGTTACATTTCTTAAGACTTTGGGTCGCGTTGACAAACTTTTCTGGCGGAAGCAGAATCAACTTCAGCCTCTCTGCGAAAGGTACGACCCCCTTGCCAGCTCTCTTAGAAACTGAAATCGGCGATCTCGCTTTGCATGCACGCGGGAAGGTGCGCGACTTGTATTCGGTTGGCGAGTTTCTACTCTTAGTGGCAACGGATCGCATCTCCGCATTCGATCATGTGCTGGCGACAGGGATCCCCGGCAAGGGAAAAGTCCTCACACAGATTTCCCTCTTCTGGTTCGATTTTCTGAAAGATGTTGTTCCGAATCACCTGATCACCGCCGACGTGAGTCAATATCCCGCGGAGTTGCGAGCTTACGACAACGAGTTGCGCGACCGCTCGATGCTGGTGAAGCGCGCGCAGATGTTTCCCGTCGAGTGCGTCGTGCGCGGCTATCTCTCCGGATCGGGCTGGAAGGATTATCAGGCCACCGGTGCTGTGTGCGGCATCCCACTACCACCCAGTCTCCGCGAATCGGACAAATTACCAGAGCCGATTTTTACGCCAGCGACGAAGAGTCTGCATGGCAAGCATGATGAAAATATTTCCTTCGATCAAATGGTTGCACTCATCGGCGCAAAATCTGCGCACGCATTACGCGATTTGAGTCTTGCCATTTATCAAAAAGCGTCCGATCATGCGGAGAGCCGCGGGCTAATTCTGGCTGATACAAAATTTGAATTCGGAATGACCGCGGAAGGCATCATACTTGCCGATGAGGTTTTAACGCCGGATTCCTCGCGATTCTGGCCGCGCGACCAATACGCCCCCGGTGGCGCACAACCTTCATTCGATAAGCAGTTTGTGCGTGACTACCTTGAGAGCATTCGCTGGAATAAGCAGGCGCCTGCGCCCGGCCTGCCCGATGATGTGGTGAAAAAGACGCAGGAAAAATATTTCCAGGCATATGAGTTGCTCACTGGAAAATCGCTGGCACTGTAAGAAGTACGAGGTTACGGACCGGGCATGGCACTGATAGATTGGGCGATCGTCGTTATCCTGATCGTTTCTGTGCTAAGCGCGGCCAAGCATGGATTTTTCGTCGAGGCATTCTCGCTAGCAGGTGTGGTACTCGGATTGCTCCTCGCCAGTTGGAACTATCAGAAGGTTCTCCCGTGGATCAACGGCTGGGTGCATTCTCCGGGAGTAGCAGAGGCAATCGCATTTGTTGCAATTGCGATTGCGGTGATGGTGATTGCAGGACTTGCAGGCCGGCTCATTCGCTGGTCTGTTCGCTCGATCGGGCTGGGATGGGCTGACAGGTTTACCGGGGCTGTCTTTGGACTGGTAAAGGGTTGTGTGCTGGTGACGCTGGGGGTGATGGCCATTGCGGCTTTTCTTCCTCACGCCACATGGTTGGAGAGATCGAAATTTGCGCCTTACTTTTTATCCGTGGCGCATGGAGCTTCTGTAGTGACTCCCGCTGAGCTTGGAGAGCGCATACGGGAGGGTGTGAAAGTGATTCGCGATGCGCAGCCGGACTGGTTAAAGCCGAATGCGGCGGTTATTTCAGGGCCTATGCAACAGATTCAAAGGAAGCCGGGAACATACCCGGCATGAGAGAGAGGTTTTTGTGAAACGCGAACTGGAAACCCTTGTGTCAGCGATGCACGCAGGCGGTATTACCTATAACGAAGCTGTGCGCGAATTCAAGCGCCGTTATCTACTTGCCGTACTTGCAAACAACAAGGGGAACCAGTGTAAGGCTGCCAAGGAGCTGGGCATGCATCGCAACACGCTCAGCCGCACCATCGCTGAGCTGGACATCGATCCAGCCCAGGTTCGCAATGGGCTCAAGCGTCCGCCGCGCAGTGAGCATCCTGTATTTGAGGTGAAGCAAGCCGTACGCTAAAGCTGTGTCTGGTACTTCGGACACTCGCGGAAGCCGTGGTCTCTGCTTTACTCTTAAAGTACAGATCATGGAAAGGCGAGCAATTCCGGTGAGCTCCACCACAATCGATACAGTACTGGCTGAGGCAGCTGACGGCAGCCCACGCGTTTACATTCAGGACGGCTTCCTCTGGAACCAGCAGGATGCCTATCTCTTCGACATTGACGGCACGCTTCTGCGCAGCCGTGATCGCATTCACTACGAATCGTTCTTTGAGAGCGTGCGCACGGTGATGGGCCGCGAGCTTGTGCTCGATGGCGTAATCCTCAGCGGCAACACCGATCCCGGCATCCTCTACGATGCTTTCCGTCTTGCGGAACTGGACCCAGAGCACTGGCAGCCGATGCTCGAAGATGTGCTCGCGCACATGCGCGCCACCGTCGCCGCCCAGCGGGAGCAGATGAACCTGGTGAAGATGCCGGGCGTCGACGAGATACTGGACTATCTGCACGGCAAGGGTGCCGCTCTTGGAATCGGCACCGGCAACCTCGAATCGATCGGCTGGCTCAAGTTGGAAGTGCTGGGTGTGCGCCACTGGTTTACCTTCGGTGGATTCGCGGACAGCTTCCCTGCCCGCGCCGACATGATCGCCGACGCTGCCGTGCAGGCGCGCAATCTTGCAGGAGCCAGTGCCACCGTCTGCGTGGTTGGCGATACACCGTTTGACATCGCCGCGGCAAAGGCCAATGGCCTGCCTACGATTGCCGTTGCCACCGGCCATTTCTCGTTCGACGATCTGATGGAGCACAAGCCCGAAGTCTGCGTCAGTACATTAACAGCACTACTGGCACAGGTGGCAAACGCTTGAGTATGATTTTCCGTCGCAGCTCGATTCTGTTCTTGAGTGCAGTTTTTACCTGTATCGGCGCTTCTGCCCAGACGCCGCCCGATACGCCTGTTGTGGTGAAGCCTGTCTCGGAGCACGAAAAGAGCGAGGCGTCGAAGGCGTTTCTGGATGGCGCAAAGGCTCTCGAAAAAGACAACATCCCGGAAGCGGAGAAGCAGTTCGAACGCGCCACGAAGCTCGATCCCGGCAACGCGCAGTATCGCGCCTCATTGACCATCGCGAGAGAACATCTGCTGACTAAGCTCGTGCAGGACGCAGGCAAGGCGCGACTCATGGGGCACGACGACGACGCGCGATCGCTCCTCGCGCAGGCTTACCTGATCGATCCGCACAATCTCATCGTGCAGCAGCACATTGACGACCTTGCACGTGACTCGGAATCGCAGGACGCGGTCTTGCTGCCTTCAGCCGAGGAAGCAGCGCCGCCTGTCGTGCTCGTGCCCAAGGCCGGCAAACAAAGCTTCCACATCCGCAGTGCCTCCAGCGAAGTCTTGCGCCAGGTACTGACGGCCTTCGGCATCTCGCCGACGATGGATTCATCGGTAAAAAACCAGATCGTTCGCTTCGACGCTGACGATATCGACTATGAGCAGGCTTCCAGGATGCTCAAGCTGATCACCGACACGTTTTTCGTTCCGCTCGACGAAAGGCGGGTTCTCGTCGCTCTGGACAACAAGGAAAATCGCGGCAAGTTTGAGCGCCAAGTGATGGAGACCGTCTATCTTCCCGGCCTGAGCGCAACCGAGATGAGCGACATGGGCAACATTGCCCGCAATGTATTTGAGGCGCAGCAGGCTGCCATTCAGGCCGAAGCGCACACGCTTACCATCCGCGCGCCGCAGGACCGCATTGCCGCCCTGAATCATACCCTCGTCGACCTGCTGGATGGCCGCAGCCAGGTCCTGTTGAATCTGCGGCTCTATCAGGTGGAACGCACGCGGATGACAAACATCGGCGTGGAGCTGCCTCAGACGACAACCATCTTCAACGTTCCCACCGAAGTCAATCAGATCATTCAGAACAACCAGAGTGCCGTGCAGCAGATTATCGCTTCGGGCCTGGCAAACGCTGGCGACGATATCGCGATCGTGGCCATTCTGGTGGCTACTGGTGTGGTCTCAGGAACGGTCTTCAATCAACCCTTCGCGCTCTTTGGCGGCGGCATTACCCAAAGCGGACTGACGCTGAATCAGGGTGCCACCGCGAATCTCAGCCTCAACTCGTCTGACAGCCGCATACTCGATCAGGTGCAGCTGCGCATTCAGGATCAGGAAGACGCGACCATTCGCAGCGGCATGAAATATCCCATCATCACGTCTACGTACTCAAACGTTGCAACAACATCTCTCGGCATTCCGGGCGTTTCACAGGCCGGAATCTCCAGCGAGCTGCAAAGTCTCGGCATCAGTTCGGCCGCATTGCAAAGCAGTGTGAACCAGACGATTCCGCAGGTACAGTATCAGGACCTCGGCCTGACTCTGAAGGCAACACCGCATATCCAGCAGAACAAGGATGTGACGCTGAAAATTGACTTCAAGATCGACTCGCTGAGCGGCCAGAGCGCCAACGGCAATCCTATTCTGAATAGCCAGCAGTACACCGGATCGGTAACACTCTTGCAGGGCGAGACCGCGCTGCTGGTAAGCAACTTGACGCGGCAGCAGACCTCTGCCGTGAGCGGCATTCCCGGACTCAACGAGCTTCCCGGCTTTCAGTCTACGACGAATAACAATGCCGGCCTCGACGTGGCAAAGCTGGTCATCCTCATCACTCCGCACATTGTGCGACTGAGCCACACGCATCCGGCCAGCCAGCTCGTCATGCTGCCGGTGCATCCGTAAAAAAGAACGGGCTCCAATCCTGTTGAAGGATGGAGCCCGCCAATCTTACTTATCTTCCTTCGCCTGAAACGCGACAATCTTCTGCAGAGTTTCGTAGGGTGCGGCGCCCATTGGGATGCCGCGGCCATTCACGAACAGCGTCGGCGTCTCATTCACGTTGAGCGTCTCGGCCAGCTTGACGGAAGCATCGACCGTAGCCTTTGCTTCAGGCGTCAGAGCGCACGATCCGACCTTCGCGGCATCCGCTCCCGCCTTGGTGGCCGCGTCATTCAACGTGCTGTCGGAAGTCTGCGGCGTCAGGCCTTCCTGGTTTTGAAAGACCAGATCGGCAAACTTGAAGAAAGCATCATTGCCGTTCAGTTTCGCCACGCACACGCTGTACAAAGCAGCCTTCAACGCCTCTGTATGAATCGAGGTGAGCGGATAATTCTCGAAGACAAAATGCGCGTTGGGGAAATCCTGCAAAAGCTTCTGTACGGTTGGCTGCGCCGCTTTGCAGTGCGGGCACTGGAAGTCGGCGAACTCAACCAGCAGCAGGTCTTTCGATGCCGCTCCGCGCGAAGGCCCAGTTGCCCCCGCCAGCAGCGTTTTATGGGATGCCTCAAATGGACGCGCGCCAAACGGCATGACCTCGTTCGAAATCAGATGCAGCCCGTCCGGGGTAGTGAAGAACTGCAGCGTGCCGATCTGCGGGTTGGTCTTCTGCGCTGCCAGAACCGTTACTTTGCTTACGCCCGGAGCAGCGGTTTTCTGGATTGCCTGAATCTGCCAGACGCGGTCCGGATCGTAGCCCCAGAATTCGTGTAGAAAAGCATCCACCGTAGACTTGCTTGGCGTGTCCGATGTAAAGTTTGCCGGATCAACGGGAGGAAACTGCGGCGGCCCGGACGCAGGAGGGGCAGCAGGCGCGCTGGGCGCGGCCGGCACCTCTTCCGTAGCCTGAGCGTGTACAAGTGGCGCAGCCATGCCGATGAGAGCGATCGCAAAAAGAGTATTGCGAAGAGAAACAAGAAGTTGCATCGAATTCCTTTCTGCCGAAGCAGGGGTCTTTAACAAAAGTCTATACCTGAACTTTTACAGCAATGGGAAAGCGACGGCCCGGCCCGAAGGCTTTCTTCGTCACCTTGAGCACGGGCGCAGCCTGCTGGCGTTTGTATTCGCTGCGTTCCACCAGTTTGACGACTTTCCGCACTAGCTGGAGATCGACATGCCGCTTCGTCGCGATCTCCTCCGGCGTCTCATAGCACTCAACATATGCCTCAAGAATCGGATCGAGCACTTCATAAGGAGGGAGCGAGTCGGTGTCCTTCTGTCCCGGCCGCAATTCTGCTGACGGAGGCTTTTCGAGAATCGCAGAAGGAATGCGCTCGGCCTCGCGATTCACGAAACGGCAGAGCGCATAGACGCGCGTCTTCACCACGTCGCCGATGACTGCGAGCGCTCCAACCATATCGCCATAGAGCGTGGAATAGCCGACAGACATCTCAGACTTGTTGCCCGTAGTCAGCACCAGCGCGTTGAACTTGTTGGACAGGGCCATCAGCAGATTGCCGCGAATGCGCGACTGAATATTCTCTTCAGTAATGTCCGGCTTGAGGCCGGCGAAGAGCGGCTCAAGCGCCTTGCCGTAGTCTGCAAACAGGTCGCTGATCGGAATGATTTCGAAGCGTATGCCAAGATTTTCCGCCAGCTTGCGGCTGTCTTCGACTGACCCGGTGGAAGAATACGGGCTGGGCATTCCGATCCCCGTTACGTTTTCCTTGCCCAGCGCGTCGACCGCGATCGCCGCCACCAGCGCGGAGTCAATGCCGCCGCTGAGACCCACCAGCACCCTTGAAAAGCCGCATTTCCGCACGTAATCGCGCGTTCCCATTACGAGAGCGTTGTAGACGGCTTCATCAATGTTGTCTGTCTGCCAGCGCATATCGCCAATGCGTGCGCCGATATCGCAAAAGATCAAATCCTCTTCAAATGACTTGGCCTGCGCAATGACAGTTCCATCAGCGGCGATCACGAGACTTGAACCATCGAAGAGCAAGCTGTCGTTGCCGCCCACCTGGTTCACCATCACCACCGGCGCGCAATGGTGCCGCGCAATTGCCGCCAGCATTTCGCGCCGTGTCTTGCGCTTTCCGCGCCAGTAAGGAGAAGCAGCGATGTTCAAGATAATCTCGCCGCCCACGCGCATCAATTCTTCCACCGGATCAATGCTGTGCAGGCGCGTCTGCCAGAAGTTTTTATCGTTCCAGGTGTCCTCGCAGATAGTAAGCGCCACCCGCTTGCCGCTGAAGTGGCAAAGATGCTGCTTTTCAGACGGGGCAAAATATCGCTGATCGTCAAATACGTCGTAGAACGGAAGCAGCATTTTTGATTGCACGAACGCTATTTGCCCTTCGCGCACCAGTGCCGCCGAGTTCATCACCTTCTTCCCTGTTCCAGCAGGAGCAGGCGTGACATAGCCGACAATGCTCGCGATAGGCAACTCAGCCGTCGCATGAGCGATCTCCGCCATCGCTTCTTCTGACCGCGCAACGAACGAAGGTTTATCGAGAAAATCTGCCGGAGGATAGCCGCAGACTGCGAGTTCGGGAAAAAGAACAAGATCGGCGTGGCCTTCAGCAGCCTTGCGCGTGAAATCAAGAATCTTTTCTACGTTTCCGGTGAAATCGCCAATAGTGGGATTGATCTGAGCGAGCGCAATCTTCACTCTTCTAGTGTAACAACCTTACTTCGTTACTTTCTCCCATGTCAGCTGTACTGCAACAACGTCGTCGCCTGCAGGAATGGGCGGCGTGCGCAGGGTCAGCATATTACCTTCGCGCTTGTGGTAGCGCAGTTGGGCCGTACCTAGCCAATTGGGAAAGAGGCTCACTTCCACGTGATGCGTCACCGTATCGCCTTCTACCGTGTAAGGCCCGGCGTAAGCAATGTAATCACGCTTGCGGCGCGCCTTCTGGCTCTCGGACGCCTCTATATTATGTCTGCGTCCCGCCGGGCTGAGATTGCCGCTCATATACCCTTCCGCGGAATAGATCAGATAACCAACGACGTGACTGCCCCAGGGCTTCTCGACAGTTCCATCTTCATGCAGAAAGGAGTAGTCGACCAGTTTCCAGGTTCCGATAAAGTCGCTCGCCGTCGTATGAGCGCTCACTTCCATCTCTTTTGTGGCTGTCATAGTTACGCTTCCGGCAGAACAAGTGCGTCAAGCTCCAGGAACTGGCGCACAATCGGGTCGTCGCAGAGCTCCATCTCGGCCATGGTGCCGAAAAAATGCGCCTTCGCCTGGTGCAGAAAGAGTACCCGATCGGCCAGCTTTTTAGCGAAGCGCATATCGTGCGTGACGACAATGCTGGTCAGGTGCAGCTGATGTTTCAGTTTCTGAATCAGGTCGCCCAGCAGCCGGGCGATCAGCGGATCGACCATCGTCGTCGGTTCGTCGTAAAGGATCGCCTCGGGCTGCGCGGAAAGAGCGCGCGCAATGGCGACCGATCGCTTCATGCCGGTCGAGAGATCGGACGGCAGCAATTCTTTCATCCCGGCCACGCCCACCATCTCCAGCAGGCCATGCACGATCTGTTGGACCTGGTCCTCCATCAGCTCGCCGCGCTCACGCAGAGGGAAGGCCACATTTTCGCCAACCGTAAGCGAATCAAAGAGCGCGCCGTTCTGGAAGACCATCGTGACCTTGCGGCGAATCTCCTGCATCTGTTCTTCGGAGTAGCCGCAGATGTTCTTTCCAGCCACAAGAATCTGCCCCGAATCCGGCTTGAGAAAGCCCATGATCTGCTGCAGCGAGACCGACTTGCCCACGCCGCTTCGTCCCAGGATGCAGAGCGTTTCGCCGGGCAGCACGAAGAAGCTCACATCGTCGAGGACTACGAGATCGCCAAACGACTTCGAGACTTTGTCGAACGCGATATACGGCTCCGGCGATGCCGCCGTGCTTTTTTCTTCAACTATAACGACCGGAACACTGCTCAAGCCGCGGGTCTCCTCCTCATCAGCTTACCAGCGCTATAGCATTTCCAAGAATGATCTAACGCGAAGCTAATACTCTTAAGTCGACGCGACCATCAAGGAGCGGCGACCTCGCACTTATGCGTCAAGGACACGGTTTTCTTGGAAATGCCGTAAATCCGCCGGTGTATTCAGATTATGAAACCAGTGACGCAGCGGCAGATTCATCGGCCACTCGTCGCGCGTTGCGGCAACCGCCTCCACGCTGAAACGGTCTACCTTTGCAGGCCCGGCAGCGTTCTCAACGCAGCGCATCACCTTGTAATCTCCCGCTTCCAATGACTTCTGAATCCCTGCCAGCAGGTCGCTGCGGTACACAGCGCACAGAGGATCAGTCTTTCCCGCCAGCGTTGGGATGGTCGCAGATGCCCCCGTGATGCCGGAGCGCTCGATCAGATAGCGCAGAAAAACCTGCGGCAACAACGGCAGATCGACAGGCAGAAAGAGATTCCACTCGCTGTCGCTCGCAGCCAGCGCAGCTTCGATGCCGCCCAGCGGACCGCACCCCGGATGCAGATCTTCGATCACCGGAGCGTACGTAGCCAGATCAGGCCGCACTCCTACGATGTACGGCTCCAGCCCGACTGCCTTCAGTGATTCAACGGCATGCTCGATCAGCGGACGTCCTGCATAACGCAGGAGCGCCTTGTCGCTTCCCATGCGCGTGCTGCGTCCGCCCGCCAGAACGAACCCGTTCATTTTCCGAGCTCTTCAAAAAAAGTGATGATCGATTCGATGCCGCGATAGAAATTCGCCAGATGAAATTTCTCATTCGGCGCGTGCAGATTATCGTCCGGCAGTCCAAAGCCCATCATCACGGTAGGAATTTTGAGGTGACGCTCGAAGTCCCCCACAATGGGAATCGAGCCGCCCGAGCGGATAAAGACCGTGTCCTTGTCCCAGACCTGCCTCAGTGCCTTGGTCGCCGCCTTGATATAAGGATTGTCGGTGCCAATCGCGATCGCGTCGCCGGAATGAATCAGCCGGACATCCAGCTCAATACCAGCAGGCTTCAGCGACTCGACGTAGCTTTTGTACTGCGCGAAGGCCTCCTGCGGCGTCATATCAGGCACCAGCCGCATCGACACCTTTGCCAGGGCCTTCGCCGGAATCACTGTCTTCGCGCCCGCTCCGGTAAAGCCGCCGGGCATGCCGTGAACATCGAGCGTAGGCCGCGCCCAGGTGCGTTCAATGACGGAGAACCCCGGCTCGCCCGTCAGCTCCGTTGAACCAACTTCAGCCTGACGATAATGCTCCTCATCGAACGGCAGGCTCTTCCACGCCTTCAGTTCGTCGGCGCTGGGAGCCTGTACTTTGTCGTAGAAGCCAGGAATCAGAATGCGCCCGTCTTTGTCCTTGAGCTGCGCGATGATCTGCGCGAGCGCGACAAATGGATTCGGCGCAGCACCTCCATACATTCCGGAGTGCAGGTCGGTCTTTGCGCCGCGCGCTTCGATCTCCGTATAGATCATGCCCCGCAGCCCGACGCAAAGTGTAGGCAGATCCGGCGCGAACAATTCCGTATCGGAGACGAGCGCGAAGTCAGACTTCAGCTGCTCCGGATGTTCGCGCACGAATTGAGCAATGGATTCGCCGCCGACCTCTTCCTCGCCTTCGAGAATCACGCGGATATTCAGCGGCAGCCTGCCCTCGTGCGCCGCAAAGAGCGACTCCAGCGCCTTCACCTGCATGTACATCTGGCCCTTGTCGTCGACGGCGCCGCGCGCATAAAGATTGCCGTTGCGCTCGGTCGGCTCAAACGGCGGAGACAGCCACTCATCCAGCGGGTCGGGCGGCTGCACGTCGTAGTGCCCATAGCAAAGGCACGTCGGCTTGCCTGTAGCATGCAGCCAGTCGGCATAGACGAGAGGATGTCCGCTGCCTTCGATGAGCCGGACATTCTCCATCCCGATGCGCTTCAACTCTGCGGCCAGCGCCTCGGCAGCGCGCCGCACATCATCCCTATGCTCCGGCAGCGTGGAAACAGACGGAATCCGCAGCAAATCTTTCAACTCATCCAGAAAGCGCGGGTACTGCCCGCGCGCAAACTCAACAGCAGTCGGCATCATTTCTCCCAAAATCGCGAGTCACGAACATCCCAGTGTATTCCAACGCCCGCGCCTGAATCTTTCCCGACCACTTCAGCATCTGTCACCCACAGGTGCAGTATGGAATCTCGTTTCACTTTTCTTGCCAGCTCATTTCCCGGTGACTCAACCAACAGAAACGAACCGGCTCCAATCGACGACTCTTCCCTTCTCGACGCATATTCCACCGCCGTCACTGGAGCCGTTGAGCGCGTCAGTCCATCTGTGGTCAAGATCGACGTCACGGCATCGTCTTCACGGCGCGGTGGCTCAGGGTCGGGCTTCGTCTTCACCCCGGATGGGCTCGTGCTCACCAACAGCCACGTCGTGCGTGGCGGATCGCGCTTCCAGCTCACCTTCAACGATGGCCAGCAGGCGCTTGCCACCCTCATCGGCGAAGACGCCGACACCGACACCGCTGTCCTGCGCACCGACGCGCCTGTTCTTCAACCGGCAGTCCTCGGCAGTTCGCGCACGCTGCGCGTCGGCCAGCTGGCCATCGCTGTTGGGAATCCCTTCGGGTTTCAGTTCACCGTTACTGCGGGCGTCATCAGCGCGCTGGGCCGCAGCATGCGCTCCACAACCGGCCGCATGATGGAAGAGGTAATACAGACGGACGCAGCTTTGAATCCCGGCAACTCCGGAGGCCCGCTGGTGAACTCGCGTGGCGAAGTCATCGGCATCAATACTGCCACCATTGTCTCCGCGCAGGGACTCTGCTTCGCTATCGGCATCGACACAGCGAAATTTGTCGCGTCCCAGCTTCTGCAACATGGGCGGGTCCGTCGCTCATGGATCGGCATCGCCGGACAAAATGTACCATTGCCCCGCCGTCTCGCTTACGAGTATCAGCTTAAGGAGGCAACCGGCATCCTCGTCGTATCGTTACAGGATGGAAGCCCGGCCAGCCGCGCCGGGCTGCGCGACGGAGACATCGTCACCGCGATTGCCGGTCAGCCGGTCGCTGGCATCGACGCACTCCACCACCTGCTCACAGCCGAACGCGCCGGCATAAAGTTGTCCTTGGAAGTTCTGCGCGGAGTCGAGCGGCTCGACCTCAGCATTACGCCTGAGACGAAACCCGAAGACTGACCTCTCGCGCCCGTACTGTCCTCACGCGCCAAACAATCACCAGCACCAGCAGGAGAATGAGATGCGCAACGACTGCACCGGAGAAATCGATCCCCACATCCGAAACCTTGCTGGTGCGACCCGGGATAAATGACTGATGCCATTCATCCCACGATGCCAGCAGAAGCGTTGAAAAAAGCGCCAGTGGCGCAACGGCCCAGAATTTCCAGCGATGGTTGTGTGCCTTTGCCAGAAATGTGGCGCGCCAGCCTTCAAAAAAGCCGAGGCTTACCATGCCGTATCCCACAAAGTGGCCGGTCTTGCGTATCCAGTGGTGAATCTCGGCCCAGCGGTCAGGCGCAATGGGTCCAAAGAGCTTGATCCACAGAGGCAGCAGCCACCGGCTGGTATTCGCTGACGACATAGTTCCCGTCGATTCAACGAGGATGACCGCAATGCCGATCATCGCCGGAATCCAGTGCAGAAAGAGATAGAGTCGTGTTCTTGGCATTTGTCGGGAAGAAATCACCTTCGGCTAATACCGCGCGATCGTCGGATCTACCTGCGCGGACCAGGCATCGATGCCGCCGCGCAGAGACTGGGTTCTTTCAAAACCCTGGTTACGCAGCCAGACGGCCACATTCATCGAGCGCACTCCATGGTGGCAGATGGTGACAATATGCGCATCGGGATCAAGTTCCTGATTCGCGCGTCCCGGCACATCGCCCATGGGCATCAGCGCGCTGCCGTCGATGCGGGCAACGGCATATTCGGCGGGCTCCCGAACATCCAGCAGCACAACATGCTCCCGCTCCGGCCCGGAGAGAATCGAAGCCAGTTGTGTGGGAGCGATTTCGTAATCAAGCATGTATTCAGGATACATGCACCAGCAATTGGGTACGAAGGGTGGAGACGTTAGCGCTGGGATGCGGAACCAACCGCAACATACTGCTGGGGCGAGCTGGAAGACGGCTGCGAAGCCGGAGGAACCGGCGGCTGCTCCTTTTGCTGACCAGAAGTTGTCCCCGAGGTTGTTGTTCCCGAAGTCGATCCTGATCCCGAGCCCGATCCCGATCCTGGCCCCATTCCCGGAGGGTATTGCACCGGGCCCATAACCGGATGATTCTTATCGTTGTCCGTTGGCAGCGTCTCACCCGGCAGCCGCAGGCTGGGCGGCGGACCCTGCGGCGCGCTCTGCTTCGCCTCATCCGCCGGATCTACATCACCCAGCTTGACCGTGTGGACATTTTTAGCCTGATCAGTGGCGGCATTCGTGCTCCAGTAGTCGCCCATTTCATTGTCTGCGCGAATCACCGGAGGCTTGCCTACCTCGGCCTCTTCCACGCGGATGACGCGATTGCCGTTGATGCGCACAAACTCCACCGGATTCGGGCTCTCGCCGTAAATCCATTCCTCAAACGGCATCTGCCCTTCGCGCTCGCGTATTTTCTGCTGCGGTTCTCCCATCGCGTAGATCACCATCTCGATGCTCATGCCCACCAGCACATGGTGATCGAGGATCGCCTGCTTCAGCATCGGCGGTAATGTGTCGCTGTACGCCACAACCGGTGACTTGACGCCAAAGCCGAGCAGCGGAGCGAGCAGCGCCTCGACCGTCTTGCCGGAGACATTCGGGACCGCGTGCGGAAATACAAGCGTAAGGCGCGAACCGACCGGCTCCTGGCCATTATCCTGCACGACCGGCGTAGTGGCATTCGGATCCATTCCGATGGAAACATGCCGCAGCCATTTATGTTTGTGATCCGGCCCGCCATTCAGCTGCAGAATGATCTTGTCGTCCTTGATCTTGACGTCGGAGATCACGCAGCGATCGCCTGCTTTCGCAGACGTGCCGTGCTCGTTCATCTCATTCACATAGTCCGCACCGCTCGGCTGCATATCGCCGTTCGCGTGCAGGATCAGCCCCTTGGGCGCCAGCGGGAGAGGTCGCATGGCAAAGCCCTGTTCTGCGGTCAGAAAGCGGATCAGCTCCTGCTTGCCGCGTTCGGTCAGTGGATCAGTCGGAAGAGGAATGTTGGTGGGGTGAAAGTCGAGATAGTGCCCGTCCATCTTGGCCGGGTCGATCGTCATGACCTGTGAGTTTGCGCTGCCCGACAGCAGTAACACCAGCGCAGCCGCGCCAGCCGTAATTCGCAGCAGGTTCTCTGCTGCTACTCGCAACAGGCGCCGGTTTCTCGTGCCCTGAGTTGCGAACCCCTGCATCTTGAGGCCCCCAAAGTCTTTCGGACTATAAGCATGGCGCTATTCAGCGGCATTTGCAAGCCCTCAGACGGTGAACCGTGCATAGATTGTTTTGAAATGGGCGAAATGGATTTGCGTGAGACTATTCTGGGCTGGGCCGCGGAGCCTCGGGCCCAAGCTGTTCATCCGTCTTAGCCTCGGTAGACGGGGAAGAAGAGCCATTCACCGAACCGGTCGCAGGCAATATCTGCACCAGCTTCGGCTCAGTTGCAACAGGAGCCGCGCCCATGGCCTCCTCATGCTGACGCCGCGCAATCGCATCCAGGTCGACTGGAATACCGCCCGGCACGATCACGGGCTGTGCATATTTGTGCGCGTAATCGCGTGTTGCTCTCACCAAAACGATCATCAGAACAGGTAGCACGATCACCGCAACAGCGCTGCCTTCCGGTCCGTATCCACCGCCTGTCAGCCAGATTGGCCCGACCGCATTCGTCGTGATGACGGGATTGAAAACTGTCAGCCCGCTGACCGGAAGCCCAAACAGAATCCCCATGCTCGCATTCCAGGCAAAATGCAGCCCCCACGGCAGCCACAGCGCACGTGTGCGCAGGTAGGCAATCGAGAACAGCCATCCGGCAAGAATCGTAACCAGTGTGCTCGCCGCACTGGCATTCGTGTTCACCAGGTGCATCGCGGCAAACAGCACAGACATGCCAAGCGTCGCCAGCGTAGGCCCAACCGCATCGATCAGGCGCTGAAACGCATACCCGCGAAACGCAACTTCTTCAGCCAGAGCAGCTACGACCAGCGTAAGCAGATTCACAAAGAGCAGAAAAAATTGATGCTGATTTGTCCAGAAGCGGATTACCAGGCTGCCAAGCAGCGCCATCGGCAGCACACAGGCCACCACGCCGCCCCAACCAAGCGCCGCGCCTAATGCGAATTCGCGCTTCCACCCCTCGCGCCGGGCAAGTCCCATCGTACGCAGCGGCTCACGCTGGCTCTGTCCCGCGTACCCCATGGCCGCATAGCCAACCAGCAGCAGAAACAGGAAGATGAGGCTGTCGACCAGCAGAAACCAGTCGCCCGAACTCAGTCCGTTAGCCGCCCGCAGAGAAATCTGCTGCGCAAAGACGAAGTAAATGGCAGCAATGACAAACCAGCTGAAAGAGCGGAGGCGTCCGGTAGACTTCATGCGCTAACTCCGGCAGTGCTCAGCGGGTGCAACCCAGTAGATGAGGCCATTATGTCGTATAGAACTGCGCGATATTACGGAACTTCTCGTAGCGGCGATTCAACACCTCGTCCAGCGACAGTGCCTTGATCTCGTTGAAGTGCCAGGTCAGCTTCTCATCCAGAAGCTTCGACGCTTCCTCGAGATTCGCCTGTGCCCCGCCCTCGGGCTCGGGAACGATGTCGTCCACGCATCCCAACGACTTCACATCCTGCGCCGTGATCTTCAGTGCCTCGGCGGCCTGCGCGCGCTTCGTCGCATCGCGCCACATGATCGAAGCACAGCCTTCGGGCGAAATCACCGAATAGATCGCGTTCTCCAGAATCAGCACGCGATCGGCCACCGCCAGCGCCAGCGCGCCGCCCGAACCGCCTTCGCCGGTGATCGTAGCAATCAACGGCACACGCAGCCGCGACATCTCGATCAGGTTCCGCGCAATTGCCTCGGCCTGCCCGCGCTCTTCCGCACCAATACCCGGATTCGCACCCGCCAGATCAATAAAGGTGAAGACCGGACGCCCCCACTTCTCGGCGATCTTCATCGCGCGCAGAGCCTTGCGATAGCCTTCCGGATCAGGAGACCCAAACTTGCGTTGGATACGCTCCTTTACCGTGCGCCCCTTGAGGTTGCCGATGACCATAACCTCTTCGCCATGGAAGCGCGCCATGCCGCATGCCATCGCCGCATCGTCGCCGAAGGCGCGGTCGCCGTGGATCTCGCTGAAGTCGGTGAATAAACTTTCGATATAGTCCATCGGATACGGCCGCTGCGAATGTCGTGCCAGCTCCGTTTTCACCCACGCCGCAGGCGAGGCCTCAGCCACCGCCTGAATCTGCTCAACACTGCCAGCCTGCTCAGTCATAAACGCTGCGAGTCTTACTTTCTGATTGTACAGGGAGCAACTTCCTTTTATTGAATCCGGCAGGCGTACATTTATGCTTCTACGAAGGTGCTTAGCCTAAAGCCATATAGCAGCAGAGGAAGCATGCATGGAGATACGAGATAGGAACGGCAATCTTTTACTCGTTCAGGACGACAGTGATAAAGGCTTCAACGATGCCGATCTCCAATGCAGATCTCGCTGGATACGAACTAGAAGGAGCACATTTCGCAGATGCGGATTTGCGCGGAGCAGATTTGACTGGCGCCGATCTCTATTGGGCGAGCATGTTTCGGGTGAATTGTGAGGGTGCAATCTTCCGAAATGCTCAATTAGCCGGAGCAGACCTCGAGTGCGCAAACTTTAGTCGCGCCGATTTAAGCGGCGCATATTTATCTTTGGACAATCTTCTAGGTGAAACTACGTTGAAAGACGCCGACCTGCGGGAAGCAAACCTATGCGGCGCTAACCTCCACGGTGCCGATCTTACATATGCAAACCCTGAAGGGAGCCCTTTATACTGACAAGACAATTTTCCCAACAGGGTTCGACCCTGAGGCCAACGGCATGATTCGCATTGTCGAATCGTGATAAACCTGACTAACCGTTAATCCAGCGCCTGCACCATCCCGCGCCCCAGCAGCTCTTCAGCGCGATCCACAAACGCCCGATCCGCGGCAACGGTGACCCCCATCGGCTCCATCATGACGCAGAATTCGCCCTTCTGTTCCAGATTCAGCATCAGTTTCCCGGGCCCCGGCGAAGCCGCGATCATCTGCCGTAATTCAATCAGCGTCGCGTCACTCGCGCGCTCCAGAGGCACGCGAATACGCACATTCTGCGGCAGCCGCACCCTCACATCTTCGAGCGCCTGGATCGACGACACCGCCAGCTTCGGCGCTGCCTCTTCCTCCGCGCGCAGCTGCCCGCGAATCAGTACCGGAACCTCGATCTTCAACGTCTCTTTCAATCGCTCGTAGTCCTTCGGAAAACAGATCAGATCAATCTTCCCCGTAGCGTCTTCCAGCGAAGCCTGGGCATAAAGCTCACCTGACCGCTTCGATTTCGCCACCTTCAACCCGACAATGACGCCCGCAATCGCCGTGTCCGGCTCCATGGGCTGCCCGCGTCGTGAGGGGCTCGGAGACGGCTTCGATTCAAGCGCCGTCGCCGTATCGATCACGCCCGGAATATTCCGCAGCTTCTCCGCATACTTGTCCAGCGGATGGCCCGACACAAAGAACCCAAGCACTTCCTTCTCTGATTGCAGGCGCTGATACTCATCCCAGTCCGCGATATTCGGCAGCTCATCAGCCTTCGCCGCAGTTGCCGGATGATCGTCGAAAATGCCGAAGAGCCCATGCTGTCCCGCCTCAAGATCGCGCTGCGTCTTCTGCGCGCGCTCAATCGCCTTATCCACAGAAATCATCAACGCAGCCCGCCGCCCAAACGAATCGAGCGCTCCGGCTTTGATCAGCGATTCAACGACGCGCTTATTCATAAGCCGGAGATCGACCTTCTCGCAAAACTCCCAGAACGATGCGAAGGTCTTCTTCTGCTCCGCAAGCTCATTCCGCGCCGCCAGAATCGAGTCAATCGCGTTGCGCCCGACGTTCTTGATCGCCGTCAGCCCAAAGCGGATCGCCTTGCCGTGCGGCGTGAAGTCCGCATCGCTGAAAAGCACATCCGGCGGCTCGACCGGAATCTCCATCTCGCGGCATTCCTTGATGTACTTGACCACGTTCTCCGGCTTCGAGATTTCTGAAGTCAGCAACGCCGCCATAAACTCCACCGGAAAATGCGTCTTCAAATAAGCCGTGTGATACGCCAGCAGCGCATACGCGGCCGAGTGCGACTTATTGAATCCGTATCCCGCAAACTGCTCCATCAGATCGAAGATCTTCGTGATCTTGTCCTTGGGAAACTTCTTTTCCGTCGCACCAGAAACAAAGCGGTCGCGCTGTTTGGCCATTTCCGCGGGATCTTTCTTGCCCATCGCTCGCCGCAGCAAATCGGCCTCACCGAGCGAGTAGCCCGCAAGCACGTTGGCAATCTGCATCACCTGTTCCTGATAAACGATGACGCCCAGAGTTTCCTTCAGAATTGTTTCGAGCGGCGGCAGCTCATATTCAACCTTGCGGCGACCCCACTTGCGCTCGATGAAGTCATCAATCATGCCGCCCTGAATCGGGCCCGGCCGATAGAGCGCGTTTAAAGCCGTCAGATCTTCGACCGTGGTCGGCTTATAGCGCCGCAGTACATCGCGCATGCCGCCCGATTCAAACTGGAAGACGCCCGAAGTCAGAGCGCGATGGAAGACCTTCTCATACGTCGTCTGGTCGTCCAGCGGAATCGTCGCCATATCCACCACTTCATCGCGGTTGCGCTTGATCAGCTTCAGGCAATCGTCAATGACGGTCAGCGTCGTCAGCCCAAGAAAATCCATCTTGAGCAGGCCCATCTTTTCAACCGCCTTCATGTCATAGGCAGTCACAATTTCGTCATTCTTGCTGCGCGATAACGGAACCAGATCGGTCAGCGGACGCGGCGCAATCACCACCCCAGCCGCGTGCACGCCGGCGCCGCGAACTAGCCCTTCCAGCTTCTTCGCAGTATCGATCAGCTCGCGCACCTGCGTGTTCGAGTCGTAGGCCTCCTGCAACCCCGGCGAATCCTTGAGCGCGTCTTCAATCGTCACGCCAATCGTCGTCGGCACCAGCTTGGCGATGCGGTCCACATCGCCATACGGCATATCGAGCGCGCGGCCCACATCCTTGATCGCCGCCTTCGCCGCCATGGTGTTGAAGGTGATGATCTGCGCCACCTGTTCGCGCCCATACTTGCGCGTGACGTACTCGATCACCTCGCCGCGCCGGTTCATGTCGAAGTCGATATCGATATCCGGCATCGAAACGCGCTCAGGATTCAGGAAGCGCTCAAAGAGCAGCGCGTTTTGCAGCGGATCGATATCGGTAATCTCCATCACATAGCTGACAAGCGAACCTGCCGCCGAACCGCGCCCCGGCCCCACTGGAATCCCATGCTCGCGCGCATACCGGATGAAGTCCCAGACGATCAGGAAGTAACCGGGAAACTTCATTTGCTTGATGATCGAAATTTCCCGCTCCAGCCGCGCTTCGTATTCCGAAATCGGCTGCCGCATCAGCCCGCGATCCTGCAAATGGCGAATCGAAGTATCCAGCCGCTTCCTGAAGCCTTCGCGACAGATCTGCTCAAAATAGCTGTCGATGGTGTGCCCCGCCGGGACCGCAAATTCCGGAAACGGATTATCGACCTTGTTGAGCTTCAGATTGCAGCGCTCGGCAAACTGCATCGTGCGGCTCACCACTTCCGGAGCATGCGAGAACAGCTTGTCCATCTCCGCCGCGGTCTTCACATAGAACTGATCGGAATCGAATTTGAATCGCTTCGGGTCGTGGATCGAAGACGCCGTCTGCACGCAGAGCAGAACCTCGTGCGCGTGCGAGTCGTCTTCGCACAAATAGTGGCTGTCATTCGTCGCGATCAGCGGAATGTCTAGCTCTTTTTCCAGCCTAAAAAGATCGGCGTGGATTTTCTTCTCCAGTTCCAGCCCCTGGTCCTGAATCTCAAGAAAGAAATTGCCTTTACCGAAGATTTCCTGATACTGGCCCGCCGTCGCCTTCGCCGCTTCGTACTTCCCCGCCATCAGGTTCTCGCAAAGCTCACCCGCCAGGCATCCTGAGAAACCAACCAGCCCCTCCGAGTGCTCCGCCAGATACTTCTTGCTCACGCGCGGCTTGCGATAAAAGCCATGCAGCGAAGCCTCCGACGTAATCCTAACCAGATTACGGTAGCCTTCCTCGCTCTCCGCCAGCACCAGCAGATGGTTGTAGTCATCGCCTTGCGGATCGGCGCGATGATCGTCCTTCTTGCAGATATAAAGCTCGCAGCCCAAAATCGGCTTCACGCCGCGCTTCTTCGCCGCATCGAAAAAATGCACCGCCCCGTAAATGTTGCCGTGGTCAGTGATGGCAACCGCGCTCTGGCCTATATCGGCCACACGGTTTACAAGCTTGTCCACGTCACAAGCCCCGTCCAGGAGCGAGTAATCGGTATGTAGATGCAGATGGGTAAATTCAGCCATGGGGATACTGCTATTTTAGTTCCGCTGTGTTACGCGCTTCAGGCGAAACCACGGTGCAAATTGTGATTCGGATGAGGAAAAGCAGTGCCGAAATTGGTGCGGTTCAGTGCGGCAGGTACTTCCGCCATTCCTCTGATTCAGCAATCTGCTTCATGAATGCATTTCGTTCGCGCAAAAAGCGGCGCAAGTATTCTTTCAGCACAAGAGCTTCAACAATTCGCCCCAGCACCGGAACAGGCGCAGCAAATTCCAGACAGTCCTCCATCGCAGTGCCGTTGTCATCGGGTTTGAAAAAGTGCCTGTGTCTGAAACTGCGAAAGACGCCCGAAACCATTACATCCTCGAAGAATGCAGGAGCTTCATACGCCGTAATTTCACTCGTATGCCGCAGCATGACGCCGAAATGTCGGCCACGCCAGGTAACGCGCTCTCCGAGCCCAATCAAGCCCGTAGTGACGCCAGCGACGGCACGTTCGCGTGTTCTGGCTGTGCTTTCCTGATGAAGATCGATGTTGAGTGACAGATAGAAGCAGCGCTCGATTGGAGCATTTATATAAGTTCTCTCTTCGGTGGAGACCATAATTCATTGTGCATTTAAGCAAAAACCAAAACGGCGAACTCATAGAGTTCGCCGCTCAATGTCTGGATTGGGCAAGCCTCAGTCGTAATACTCCAGCCCAAGATGCGTAATCAAACCCTCCCCCATAATGTGCCGCAGCGTATTCTTCAGCTTCATCGACTGGATAAACAAATCGTGCTCCGGATACAACCCCTCAGCCGTCATCGGCGACTTGAAGTAGAAGCTCAGCCATTCCTGAATCCCCAGGTGCTTCAGCTCTGGAGTGCGCTGCGCAAGATCGAGAAACAGTACAAGATCCAGCGCAATGGGAGCAGCCAGGATCGAGTCGCGGCAGAGAAAATCCACCTTGATCTGCATCGGATAGCCCAGCCATCCGAAGATATCGATATTATCCCAACCTTCTTTGTTATCACCACGTGGTGGATAATAGTTAATGCGAACCTTGTGGTAAATATCCTTATAGAGATCAGGATAAAGCTCCGGCTGCAGAATAAAGTCCAGCACGCCCAGCTTCGACTCTTCTTTGGTCTTGAATGACTCCGGATCGTCCAGCACCTCGCCATCGCGATTGCCGAGAATGTTGGTCGAGTACCATCCAGAAACCCCCAGCATGCGCGCCTTAAATGCCGGAGCGAGTACCGTCTTCATGAAGGTTTGCCCGGTCTTGAAGTCCTTCCCGCAGATCGGCGCGCCCGTCAACCTCGAAAGCTGCTGCATGCAAGGCAGGTCTACTGTTAAATTCGGCGCGCCATTCGCGAACGGAACACCTTCCTTTAGAGCTGCGTAAGCGTAAATCTGCGAAGGAGCAATATTGGGATCATTGTCCACCAGCCCCTTCTCAAACGCCTCAATCGACAGGTGCACCGCCGAAGGCTCCAAAAATATTTCGGTCGATCCGCACCAGATCACCACCACGCGATCGACAGTCGCCTTGAACGTCTGAATATCCGAACGCAGCTGCTGCGCCAGGTCGCACTTGCTCTTGCCCTGCTTTACATGCGTGCCGTTCAGCCGCTTCACATAGTGCTGGTCGAAGACGGCTGGCATCGGCTTAATCGCCTCAAGAAACGGCTTCATGCTTTTCAGGTGGTCGCGGTCGAGTACCTGCGCGTGCTCTGCAGCCTCGTACATGTTCTCCGGGAAAATATCCCATCCGGTAAAGACCACGTCGTTCAAATCAGCAATCGGAGCAAAATTTTTGATCAGCGGCGAGCGCCCGTCCGTGCGCTTGCCTAGCCGAATCGTGCCCATCTGCGTCAGCGACCCGATCGGTTTCGCCAGCCCCTTGCGTACCGCTTCGACCCCGGCAATCAGCGTCGTGGCTACCGACCCCATGCCGACCGTCATCACTCCCAGTTTTCCCGTAGCTGGCTGAACTTTTGATTGTGCAGCGGACTTCTTGCCGCCGTCGTTAAGCGTAGACATTCCTTGCTTCAACCGTCCTTCTATCTGATGAAAATTGTTGGCTGTATCAAACTATGTAGTCTCAGCCCTCAGAGCATGCTTTGGCAAATGGACTGGGCTTTAAATGGTAATTTGCATGGTGCGAATGGAAAGTTTGTGGAACTCAGAGAAAATCAATACCAGAACAAACCAGATCAAGCCTCTTCCGGGCGCACACGATTCTTCCAGTGTGTCCACACAAACCAGATCACTCCCAGCAAGATGAGGGCTTCCATCGCAATGTGATAGCGGTGATAAACCGCTTTGAATCGCGGATCCGTCTCCCACGCCTGCCCCAGCTTCATGCCCACATAGGCCAACACATAGCACCAGGGCCACGATCCGATAAACGTATAGATGTGGAAACGAAGCTGCGGCATCTTTGCAATACCCGCGGGCAACGCAATAAATGTGCGGACAATCGGCAGTAGCCGTCCAACAAAGACCGTAATTCCGCCATAGCGCGAAAAAAAGTGCTCAGCGCGGTCAAGATCGCGGTGATTCAGCAGCACGAAGCGGCCATATTTCATAATGAACGGCCGACCGCCAATCGCCCCGATCCAATACGCGACCACAGACCCCAGGTTGCAGCCAATCGCCCCAGCCGTCGCCACCCAGAAGAGTTTCAGCTGCCCCGTATGCACCAGGTAGCCGGAAAAGGGCATGATGATCTCCGACGGCAGCGGAATGCACGCCGACTCAATCGCCATTAAAAGGGCGACTCCGACATATCCGGTTGAGGAAATCGTAGCAATGATGAAGGAAGCAAGAACGGCCAGTATTTTTTCGGTCATCCTCGTCGAGTATACCTGCCCGGGTAGAAGGCGAGAGAAGCTAGCCGACTCGCCGCTTATCCCCGCGCAACGTATACCAAAGCCCACTGCCGACCAGGAGAGCAGCCAGTCCAGCGCCTTCAATCGTGGCGCTGAGCAGTTTGGGATCAAGTCCCGGCACCGTTACTCCACCCCGCGCTGCCAGCGCATGAATCCCCCAAAAGGCAAGGACCGCGATATAGATCACGCCCGCAACTTTCAGAGCGCGCAAAAAAAGCGTAGCCCTTTCCAGCGCCGCCATCCGCCGGTGCCGTTCGGCTGCCGCCCACACCTGCGAAGACGGAGGCGGCGTATATCGCACAACCAGACTGCTCGCATCCCGTCGCAATGCCTGCGACACCGCCACAGCCTCTCGGCACTCCGCACAGCTCTGTTGGTGCGCGATCAAACTCTCGGAAAGAATGCCCGATTGCAGCGCCTGAATCAACTCATTCTCATATCTGCATCGCATCACAGTCATCTCACTTCCATCGTAACGGGCCGCAGTAGCCCCGCGGCGTGCCGGCGCGCGCGAAAAAGCAGCAGCCGGATACTCAGCACATTGAGACCGGTAGCCTCGGCAATTTCGGCATGACTCATGCCCTCAACGTAAGCCAGCCATAAAAGCTGGCGCGCCCGCGGCTTCAGCGTCTGCATCACTCGGCGAACATCGATCCCCATAGCCGGATCATCCTCGACAACCGGTTCTTCGTTCTCATCGCCGTCGAAAGCAGTATCACCCCGCCGCCAGCGATCGCGAAGCAGGTTCGTGGCTATGCGGAAAAGATAGCTGCGCGTCTCTGCCTCGTTCATTGCCAGTACGGCGTCCTTGCGTCCAAGGAACCGGCAATAGGTCTCCTGCAGCAGATCGTCGGCAACATCACGCCGGCCTGCGACTCGCAGCAGATACGCCCAAAGCGGCCGAGCCGTAGCGTCATAGATCGACTGAAACGCGGCTTCGTCGCGCACCGACGTTTCCTGGTCCGTGCTTGCGGCATAGTTCGTAATGGATTCCGCCAATGTCATCCGTAAAGACTTCTACTCGCTAGGCACGCGGACTGCGGTCAAACAACCCGAAGGACCGGGAAAGGAAGAACGACGCCGCAGCTGCCACGCCGAAGCCCACTCCAAGCGCAATCGCCAGGGTTCCGAAGATGGTGAAAGCCTCATCGGAAAAAGGTAGCTTCGACCGCAATACCAGCAGCGCCACCCCAAAAGCAGTGATAATGATCGCCGCCTGCGTGCTGCTGAGAATACGTTCGTATGGCGTCACCCGTTCCGTGCCCAGCCCTTCAACAAACTGCTTGCCGGCAGGTGTCTCCACATAGGCAAGCAGGCTCTGGCTCGAGTCGAGTCTCTGCAGCAAGCGCGACTGAACGTCGGCCTGAAACTTGGCAATCTTGTAGCGGCGAATTGAAGAAAAAAGTACCCATACAATCCACCCGATCATGAAAAATAAGCTGGTTGGTATCAGAATGTTCTGGTCCACTGCAATCTCCTATTGCTGTATTCATCCGGTAAAACGCGCCTTGAGGCCCAACGGTTAACAGCCTGCTAAGAAAAATTGCAGAGACTCGAACCAATCCAGCGCAAGCCCAGCCTCTGCTAGCATTGAAAAAATCAGGAGCAGATCAATCACAAACGCGCTTCTGGCGATTGTTGTTCTTCGGGAATACTGATTACGCGTTATAAATGGCACAATGCTCGTTTTGAAACTGTAGGTTCAATCGAGCGACGAAGCATAGCTACAGCCCCACAAATCGATGAAGACCCCATCAACGACAACAAGAAGAGACTTCTTCCGCCTGGCCGCTGAAACCACGGCTATAGCCATGCTCCCCGCCAGCCGTATCGCCAGCGCCGAACAGGCCCAGCCCGGCCGCATCCGCCGTGGAAAGCCGCTGCTCGAACTCCAGCAGCAATTCGTAGATCTGCGCTTCGGCATGTTCCTGCACTTCAACATGGCTACCTTCCAGGACCGCGAATGGGGCGATCCCACCTCGTCGCCTGAACTCTTCCACCCAACCGCGCTCGACACCGACCAATGGGCCTCAGCCGCGCGCTCCGCCAAAATGACCTGGGGCTGCCTCACCACGCGTCACCACGACGGCTTCTGCATCTGGCCCACTAAAACCAAAGCCGCCAGCGTCCGCCAGACATCGCATCAGACCGACATCGTCCGCGCCTACGTCGATTCCTTCCGCAAAGCCGGTCTGCGCGTCGGCCTCTATTACTCAATCCTTTCGCTGCGCGACGACATCCGCCACTTCAATGTCACACCTGCAAAAGTACAGCTCATCAAAGACCAGCTCACTGAGCTTTTCACGAATTACGGCGAGATCGACATCCTCATCACCGATGGCTGGGACGCGCCCTGGAGCCGCATCACGTATGAGGAAGTGCCCTTCCGCGAAATATACGAGCACATCAAGACCCTGCAGCCTGACTGCCTCATCTGCGACTTGAATGCCAGCCAGTACCCCGCCGGGGGACTCTACTATTCCGACATCAAGGCCTTCGAGCAGAACGCCGGACAGAAAGTCCCGCAACAAAGCGACGTGCCGGCGCTATCGTGCGTAACCATCACCGAAGGCTGGTTCTGGAAGCAGAAGGACATCGAAGGCCCGCTCAAGCCCTCCGCAACCGTCGTAGACGAATGGCTCGTGCCGCTCAACCGCCGCCACTGCAACCTGATTCTCAACGCGCCGCCAACGCGTGAAGGCCGCCTCGCACACAACGTCGTCACCCGCCTCGAAGAGATCGGCAAAGCATGGAACAATCCCGGCACGCCTGGAAAGCTCAGCGAACACGTCGTCATTACCACGCGCAATCTGGCAGCCGGCAAGCCGGCCCACGCCAGTTCCTACCCCGATACCGTGGGCCCCGACGAAGCCAATGACGGCAGCTTCGCCTCCAGCTGGTATCCGGATGAAGGCCAAACGTCAGGCTGGGTGGAAATCGACCTGGCTAAAGAAGAGCGTTTCAACGTCGTCGCCCTCGTCGAGCCGGTCGGCCGCTGGGACAACTACCAGAAGAGCCGCATCAAGAGCTATAAATTCCAACGCTGGGACGGTGCGAATTGGATCACCATAGCTGAAGGCGGCGTGCCCGCACCGACTACCATTCAGCGCATCTCGCCAGTCACGGCTCGCAGAGTCCGTCTCGCATTCGAGTGCAGCGCAGACAGCCCGCATATCGCAGAAATCGGCATTTACAACGAGCCGAACTGAATCACACCTATCCCTATCGAGCAGATACTGAAGGGAACATGCTCTGGGCCGGGAGCACAAAAATAACCGGACGCAAGATCAGCGAGATGCTGGGACAAGGATGGCGCGACGCTGTACATCCTGACGATCTGAAACACCTCGACAAAACAAGAACCGAAGCTCTTCGCACTGGCACCCCATATGAGCATGAATATCGCTTGCGCGGCGCCGATGGCACTTGGCATCGCATTCGTGGGCGCGCAGTTCCTCGGCGCGATGAGAACGGAAAAATTATCGGATGGTATGGTCTGGTAGAAGACCTCGACGCGCCTAAGCCTGCCAAAGCCTGAGTGCGGAGGATTATCCCGCCGAGAGTATTTACATGACCTACACACAGAAGGGTGAGGCGGGCGTGAAGGCGCTCGTGGATAAGCTGGTGGATGCCGGAGTGTTGAGTAAGTAATCCAAATCCCCTTCAGTTTTCGGATTCTTCCATACAGACCTCTGCTTGTACGAAAGCAGAGGTCTGTGTTCTCGATACACTTTGCATTAAACTGCTCCATCACTGGCGCGGCGAAACTGGGCTCACTTATCGAAACGTCTCAAAATCCACCGCCACGCACGGTTCAAGTCTTCCGGCTCGATAAACAGAACATAGGCCGATAAAACATCCCATTGGAACATCGGGAAATTGAAGGCGTACTCAAGACACAAGTGAAAGCACAATCCCAAGAACAGCACCGGATATCGAAAACGCTTGAACCAGATCAAGACGCCCAAAGAAAATTCCAGGACAAGCGCCAGCCAGCTCCCGAGTTTCAGCATGGCGACGCTCTTAACCCATTCCGGCACGGGTAACCGCTGAACGTCGCGCAAATGGATGACATAGTAAAGCGCGGTGCCATCGAGCCACATATGCCCCTTCAGCTTCCACAAAAATGAAGTGAAGTAAAGCAAAGTAAGTTCAAATTGGATCATCCGCTGTGCCCAGGGTGCCCTGAGTTGTATCGCCTCGGTCGTCCTGTTGCGGAGACGCAGGAAATGATCCACAGAAAGAACAGCCCCGGCCGGAGCAAACATCAGAAAGAATCCGGCGACACGCAAAAACTTGTCGCCGCCATGCGTAATGAAAAGCGCTCTTTGCTGAAGAGAATTGAGGCAAAGAAATACAGCAATGCTGCTGACCCGTGTCCACAATCCGATTGTCAGCATCACTGAAAATAGCAGCGCAATCCAGAAGAAATACGCAATCCAGCGATCATTTTCCGGAAAGAGTCCAAACAGATTCAGCCGAATGCCCGGCTCCACGACATGCATGGTTCGCTCTGAAACCCAGGCATGTGTGCCATACCACTCCAGCCAATCTGAATGCAGCAAGATAATAGTTGCCGAAACACAAATGCCATAGAGCACCCGAAACAAAGCAATGCAAATCGGAGACTCTGGCTTAAAGAAGAATGACTCCCACCACCTGGCAATGTTTTGCAGGATCATCGAAGATCCGCCGGATCAATGTAGTCTTCGTAGAGCACTGTCGGGGACGGCTCCGGCTCATTTCCATCACTGCTCCAGGGGCGGATCTCAGTTTCATACTTCAGCAAAATTACTTTTTCTGGCGGATCCGCAGGATCGTTGTAGAGGCGGGCTATGTGCTTCACAACATCCGCCAACAATAGTGACGTTCCATCCTGTAACAGGTTTTCGGCAAATTTTCGATATCTCTCTTTGCGATATCGTTCTCCGAAACCCAGCTGGTCCATCCGAGGATATTCCCAGACATGCATATGACTATGTTCCGTGATGACGACAGCCTTGATATATGTGTTCGTCAGGATTGGGTTGGGAGCGAACATGTTCCATGTCTGAAAGAGCCCTGTCCATCGCATGTAAGGTTGAATGAGTTTTCTGGCTCCTATGATGAAAGCGGAATCATAAGGAATAGCCCAGAGAGTCACAGCGCATAGATGAAACAAGATGAAAGCGCTGATTACAGTCCGCCGGACGGAGCTAGATCCAGTAGAAAAAGCTGTTCCCTCCCCATCAGCTTGTCCGCCATTACTCTCTTTCTCGCTTTGGTGACTTTTCGGCACGTTCTTTTTCTATCAAATCAGTGGAGGTGCTGCCATGTGACTGACGCCCGATCAGAAGGCTTCGCTCATGCTTCATAAGCGTGTCCTGGAAGAGGCGATATCTGCCTGTTTTCAGTCCAGGTTAATATTCGATCCCCAGCTCTCCAGAAGGCGCACCGCTCCGGCCCTTGGCACTCTCGACACAATTTGCGGTAAAACAGTGTTGTCCCTATGCCAGCCACAAAAGCAACTTCCCGGAAACCGTTGAAAAGTCTGAACGCAGCAATTGCTCAGCCAGCAAAGAAAACTGCCTCCAAGTCCAAAGATAAATTCAACGCGAAACGCGACCTCGCCCCCGGGCGGGTAGCCGAAATCCTCAAGCGCCTCGCCGCCACCTACCCCAACGCCGAGTGCGCCCTGCACCACCGCAACGCGTGGGAGCTGCTCGTCGCTACTATCCTTTCCGCGCAATGCACCGATGTGCGCGTCAACATCGTCACGCCCGAGCTCTTCCGCCAATTCCCCACCCCAAAAGCTATGGCCGAAGCCTCGCAGCCAGCGCTCGAAGAGATCATCCGCTCGACCGGCTTTTACCGTAACAAGGCAAAATCCATCCTCGGAGCCGCCAAAAAGATCACCACCGAATTCGGCGGCAAAGTCCCGCAAACGCTGGCCGAGCTTACCACTGTCCCCGGAGCCGCCCGCAAAACCGCCAACGTGGTCCTGGGAGTGGCCTACGGTCTCGCCGAAGGCGTCGTCGTCGACACGCACGTGCTGCGCATCTCCCACCGACTGCACCTGACGCAGGCTACAGAACCGAAACAAGTCGAGCAGGACCTGATCAAGATCATCCCCGAAGACCACTGGATCGCCTACTCCCACGAAATCATCCACCACGGCCGCCAGATCTGCATCGCCCGCAAACCCAAATGCGCCGACTGCACCCTCGAAACCGTCTGCACCTCCGGCGACAAAACATGGTCCAGCGGCAAGACGTGGCCCAACGATTAAAACTTTGCGTAGTGAGTCATTTTGAACCCATAGGAGATCGAGACGGTTTGCCAAATACGATATACGGACTACCCCGACAAGTGGATTAGTTCCGGATTGGCGACCACTCGGAGAGTATTCGGCCATGCACTTCTAAAACACATTGAACAGTGCGCAACTCTATATGATCAGTGATGGGGTAGCGAAATGCACATCGGCCTTATTGGAGGGATCGGCCCTGCAGCAACGGATTTTTATTACCGTCGAATGATTTCCACGTTCGCTAGGAAAAATGCGACGCTGGAGCTGACCATTGTGCATGCCGACACGCCAACCCTCTTGAGTAATCTGGCTAGGAATGACGCCGCCGCGCAGACGGCCATATATAGCCGACTTACGAACCGCCTTGTTTCGGCAGGAGCGGAATGTGTCGGCGTCACTTCGATTGCCGGACATTTCTGTATCGACAACTTTAAGGTCTTATCGCCGCTTCCCGTCGTTGATATGGTCGTCGAAGTGAGTCGCGCCATCGAAGAGCGCGGTCTTAAACGGATCGGCATTCTCGGAACTCGCACCGTGATGGAGACGCGCTTTTACGGGCGCATCGCTAGTGCAGAGATCGTTCCGCCAAATGAACCGGACTTGGATGATGTGCATCAAGCCTACATTTCGATGGCCGCGTCGGGCTTTGTGACCGAGGAGCAGCGTTCGATCTTCCATGCCGTGAGCCACCGGTTGCTCGGGAACGAGGGCGTGGAGGCGATCATGCTTGGGGGCACCGATCTCGCGCTGGCCTTCAACGAACAGACTACCAGCTTCCCGCTGATCGACTGTGCGGCCATTCATGCCGATGCGATTGCACGGTTGGCAATTGCTTGATGGGCTTCGGCCAGAACCATC